>Ga0209309_10000706_pt1 | contig 37397 bp, 54 predicted proteins | sample COGITO_mtgs_1204_2_FD_184807 | JGI IMG/M metagenome (GOLD analysis project Ga0209309, IMG submission 184807) | Pelagic marine microbial communities from North Sea - COGITO_mtgs_120412 (SPAdes) (version 2) | ecosystem: Environmental > Aquatic > Marine > Epipelagic ... | reverse complement strand
TAATGTACATGATACCAATTTTTTTAGCGTCCATGGTGGTAATCCAGTTTTTCCAGAGCCATTTCCAGCGTTTCATAACAGTAATGAGCAGCAGCAGTCCCAAAAAACCGCCTACAACCGATAGCGCACCACCTGCAGTTATCGGGTCATGCGGAAAATAATCTAGTGAAAGACGACCAAGCATTAGTTTGGTTCTCCGTACACGTTTTGATCTGTAGAGCTGTGGTCCATTTTGCCCTCATTTTGCATAGCGTCTAGATTCATTTCATTTTTGTTCATACCAGAGTGCATTGAGCTCATGTATTTCTCAATTACATTATTGTATAGATTAGGCTCTTCAAGCTGATAGTACGTAGCTTTCTCCATGATGGAGTCTTTTTGCAGTTCATCGTACATAGCCATATCTAACTGTTTCGGCGCTGACTTTGCGTCCATAATGTCGTTCATAAATTCTGTTTTTGAACGAGCTTTAACCATAAAACGCATATCTGAAAATCCTTCGCCACTGATGTTTGCTGATACACCAGCATAGTCACCTGGTTCATCAGCCTGTAAATGTAATTTTGTGCTCATACCGTTCATCGCGTATATCTGTCCACCAAGCTGCGGTATCCAAAATGAGTTCATTGGTGCATCAGAAGATATAGTGAAGTTAATAGGAGTATTGGTAGGTACTGGGAGCTCATTGATTGATGCGACGTCGTACTCAGGGTATATAAATAGCCATTTCCAACGTAACGCTACGACTTGAACTTCGACTGGTTTTTCAGATGAGTTGAGTTTAGCGTATGGGTCAAGATCGTGAGCACTCACCCAAGCGATAACTGACAGCACCCCAACGAGCGCAATTGGAATCCCCCACCAGAGTGCCTCTAGTTTCTTGTTTGTGTCCCAGTTTGGCGCATATGACGCTCCAGTATTGCCTGCTCTGTAGCGATATGAAATCACAGCTGTCAATACAAATACGGGTATAACGACCAGCAACATGAGACCTGTTGCCGTCAGTAGAAGATCTCTTTGACTGCTCGCGATAGGGCCTTTTGGATCAAGAATAGCTGGAGCGCCAGCAAGATGAATCATAAGCCAGATAAAGCCGATGGTGCCAAAAAAAAGCGCAGATATTCCCAAGATTTTCATTTTTGTCATAAACACTATCAGTATAGCATCACGGTTTTGCTTTTAACAGATTACTGCTACTATAAATGCAATATAACAGCAAAAGAAAGTTCTATTTCGTGAATATTGTAATTGTTGGTGGTGGCTTTGCAGGTATAAAAACAGCGCTAAAACTCAGCAAACAAAAAGACATATCAGTTACACTGATTTCTGACAAAGACTACTTCGTCTACTACCCTGCTTTGTACAGTGTCGCAACTGGGGGTTCAAACGCTTCATCATTTGTACCTCTCGATGACATGCTAGCAGGTACTGACGTAAAACTTATTATTGATACAATCACATACTACGATCCAGCAAGTAAACTTGTATCCAGTAAGGATAAATCATATTCATATGATACGGTTGTTTTCGCACTTGGCGTTGTCACAACCTATTTCGGTATCGATGGCCTAGATAAATATAGCTACAGTATCAAAACGCTTGCTGAACTCGATTCATTCAAACGACATATCCATACCCAATTGTCAGAAGACAAAGCATCTGAACGCACCTATGTCGTCGTAGGTGCTGGACCGACTGGAGTTGAACTGTCAGCTTCACTAAATGACTACGTAACGTTATTTCAAAAAGAACATGGCGCCCATAATCACAAGATTAGAATCAGACTCATCGAAGCAGCTCCAACCGTCCTGCCGAAGCTACATCCCAAATCATCAGCTAAGGTAGTTGCTCGTCTCAAATCGCTTGGCGTCCATGTTATGGCCGGTAAAATGGTCGAATCTCAAGATGAGCATGGCCTTACCGTCAGTGGCAAACGCATAGATACACATACGGTTATCTGGACGTCTGGTGTGACTAATCATCCATTTTTCAAAGCCCACAGTAGTCATTTTGAATTTGCTAAGAATGGTAAAGTGATCGTCGACGAACATCTTATGACTGATTCAAATACCTATGTTATAGCCGACAACGCTGCAACCCAGTATTCTGGCTTAGCTCAAATCGCTATCCACGACGGTATATACACCGCAAAAGACATTGTTCGTAAATTAAGAGGTAAGACTCGTCCAGCCTACACAACTATCTTACCGCCAGTAGTTATACCAGTCGGCGCACACTGGGCCGTGCTTGAATGGGGTAAAGTGCGATTTGCTGGTTACGCAGGCTATTTAATGCGAAAAGCTGCCGATTTCATCGGTTATTCAGATATTTTACCAATTGGCCTGGCCTTCGGCTCCTGGCGAGCTAGTGAACGATATGAAGAAAAATGTCCGTACTGTGAAACAGTCTAAACTGCTTGTGCTTTGACTTCATACTTCGTATACTAGGACGTAAGAAATAAAAGGGTGGTGGAAGTTCGGATATGAGGCGAATGCTATTATGAAAGTACTCATGCTTGGTTGGGAATTACCGCCGCATAACAGCGGCGGACTGGGTGTTGCCTGCTATCAACTGGCCGAGGCTTTAGCTGGTCATGGCGCAAAGATTGATTTCATACTTCCTCGCAAACATCCGATACACAAATCGATTACGTTCATGAACGTGCATGGTCTTGATAATCCAGCTGAACTATCTGCTGATGCCGGACTTCCAATTCCAAAACCTGTTTCGGAATCGATGTTCCAAGCAGGTGCCTATGATCCATTCTCCTCAGACATAATCATAGAACACGAAGCCTACACCAAACAGACGTTAAAGTTTGTAAATAATCAAAACTATGATGTCATGCACGCCCATGATTGGCTAACGCTCGGCGCTGCCATGGAGATCAAAAAACTACACAACTTACCTCTTATTGCACATGTCCATGCCACTGAGTTTGACCGAGCCGGTGGGTCGACAGGCCACCCCTTAATCCATGAAATAGAACAAAATGGCTTACTTATGGCTGATCTAGTTGTGGCAGTCAGTCACCGGACCAAGCAACACATTAATGAAGCCTATGGTATCCCACTCGATAAAATTGTCGTCATGCACAACTCGATAGACCTAAATGATTTCACTAGCTACGTTGACGGCGGTAGTTATCGTTACATTCAACAGCGACGCGAAGAGGGCTATTTAATAGTTACAACCATGGGGCGCCTAACGACTCAAAAAGGTCTGGAATATTTTCTCAGAGCCGCTGCTAAAGCCTCTCAGCGTCTTGATAAGTTCGTATTCGTAGTTGGTGGCGATGGTGAGCTCAGAAATGAGCTGCTCATGCAAAGTGCGCAGCTTGGTATTGCGTCCCAAGTCGTCTTCACTGGGTTCGTCAGAGGTAAAAAATGGCGTGACCTCTACAAAGAATCGGATATTTTTGTCATGAGCTCAGTTAGCGAGCCATTTGGACTGACCGCGTTGGAAGCTGCAGCTCATGATAGCGCGCTCATACTGACCAATCAGTCCGGTGTCAGTGAAGTACTCGACCATGCCCTTCGCTATGATTTCTGGGATGAAGACCGACTGGCTGATCAGTTGATAAATCTTGCCTCATCGCAGTCATTAACGCCACTACTGAAAAAATCTGCCTATGAAGAACTTCGAGGTTTATCTTGGGACTCGGTAGCTCGCTACTGTATGGATCGATACGCGCATCTTACATCTGGAGTTAGTGAGGTGAAAGTATGACTGCGCTCGTTATCTATCTTCATGTTCACCAGCCATTTCGTGTCTCCCCGTACAGCATCTTTTCAGTTGGCTATGATCACGACTATTTCGATGATTCACGCTCACCCGTCGATCAACGCAATGAAATAATTCTGAAGAAAGTTGCTGAAAAATCATACATACCAGCCAACGCTATGCTGCTTGATTTACTGCAAAAACATCCTGACTTTAAGATTAGTCTCAGTATTACTGGTACATTTATCGAGCAGTGCAGAGCTTGGTGTCCCGAAGTACTTACGAGTTTCCAGCGCCTTGTTGCCACGGGACGAGTTGATATTGTGGCTGAGACCTACCATCACTCGCTTGCCTTTTTCTATAGTCGATTTGAGTTCGAAAAACAAGTCATGATGCATCGAGATTTGATTCGTGATGTATTTGGTGTAACCCCAAAAGTATTCCGTAACACTGAACTTGCCTACAATGATCAGATCGGTAAATGGGCCGACGAAGCTGGCTACCGAGCCGTTCTGGCTGAGGGCTGGGATCCAGTACTCCAAGGAAAAAGCTCAAACTATGTCTACAAACCACCTAATACTGAACGAACTAAGTTGTTACTGAAAAACTACCGACTCAGTGACGACATTGCTTTTCGCTTCTCAAACAGAGAATGGTCAGAGTGGCCACTAACCGCTGATAAGTATCATTCATGGCTACCGCACGGAGATGAACAAGTGATCAACCTATTCATGGACTATGAGACATTCGGCGAACACCAATGGAGCGATACAGGAATATTTGAATTCTTCCCTGAACTAATTGATCGCATCAATAGCGACGACCACTACTGCTTCAAAACAGTTACCCAAGCCGCCGAACTACCAGCTATGGATGAAGTACCCATGGAAAGCACGGTGACATGGGCGGATGCTGAGCGCGACCTCAGTGCCTGGCTAGGAAATCCAATGCAGCAAGAATCACTCGAGGCACTCTATAGACTAGAATATGAGGTGCTTAGCTGCCAAGACCAGACTATTATAGACCGCTGGCGATTGCTACAAACTTCGGACCATGTTTACTACATGGATATCAAACACAGCTCAGATGGTGACGTCCATGCTTACTTCAGCCCATACGGTTCGCCCTACGATGCATTTATGTACTTCATGAACGCCGTACGAGATATCCGCTGGCAATTATCAGAACATCAAAATAGGAGAAATACATAATGGCTCGACCACTACTACTCAGCAATGGACATTTACACGTCGGCATTAACAATTTCGGCATGGTGCATGACATTTACTATCCACATGTTGGCGGCGAAAACCACGCGGCTGGTGAGTCATTACGTCACAAAATAGGTGTCTGGATTGATGGCAAGTATAGTTGGCTCGACGATGGCACGTGGCAATGTGAGTTTCGTTATCATGAGCGAAGTTTGGTCAGTGAGTTTACTGCTAAAAACTCTGAACTACAGATTTGTATAGAATCTACCGTCGCAGTCCTGCATGACACAAATGCATTTGTTCGCTCATTTCACATCGTCAATGGTAGTGATAGTGAGCGAGATATCAGATTGTTCCAGCATCAAGTATTCACGATCAGTGATAGCGATGCAGCCATGACCGCACAGTATTTACCAGACGAGTCAGCAATACTTCACTACAAGTCAGATCGCTATTTTATGGTTGGCGGCAGAAGTAGTAGCCAAGCCGATGAAAGCCCACGATCATTTGATGAATTTGCTATTGGGCTACATGGCATCGAGGGGCGCGATGGTACACACCGTGATGCAGAGGATGGTCATTTGTCCCAAAATAGGGTTGAGCATGGCATGGTCGACTCTGTCATAGGCTTTTATGAACGTATAGCGGCTCATGATTCAGCCAATTACCACTACTGGATAGTAGCTGGAAAAGATCAAGAAGAAGTTACAAAATTACATGAATCAATCAATCAAGAGAATTTTTCAGCCCTGATCACCCACACTTATAATTACTGGCAAAACTGGTCAGAGCCAATCTACCAGCACAGCAAACAAATAGCAGATTCGCATCAAGATTCATTCATTAAGAGCGCTATGATACTCAAATCTCAGCTTGATCACATGGGCGGAGCGATAGCCAGCACCGACACCAGGATGCTCAATTACTCTCGTGATAGCTACGCCTATGTCTGGCCCCGTGACACAGGTTTCGTGCTGTGGCCGCTCCTTCGTATGGGATATAAAAGCGAACTCAAAGATTTCTTTGCTTTCTCACAGCGTATTATGCATAAAGATGGTTATATGATGCACAAATATCTACCGGATGGAGCGCTCGGCTCAAGCTGGCACCCGTACACAACCAAAGATGGTATAACAACACCACCTATTCAGGAGGATGAAACAGCGATTATTGTGTTCTTGTTCGCACGCTACTACGAGCTACATAATGATAAAGACTTACTCATCACCTATTACCACACGATGCTTAAGCCAATGTGCCAATTTATGTGTCGATTTATTGATGAAGATAGTGGGCTGCCACTTCCATCGTACGATTTGTGGGAGCGTTTATTTGAATCTACAACCCATACGACCGCGCTTGTCTATGCCGCTCTTATTGATGGAGTCAAGCTTGCGGAGGAGTTTGGTCAGACTGATGACGCAGTGCAGTGGCAAGCGGTCGCCGATAGGATATACGATGCAAGGGCAACCTATTATAGCGAAAACGAACAGTGTTTCATCAAAGGATGGCACTACGCTGATGACGGCAGTAAGATTTTCGATGAGACTATCGATAGTTCGAGTGCTTACGGTGCGTTCACGTTCGGACTATTCGAACTCGATTCTAGAGAAATGAAAACAAGCGTTCAGACGATCAATGCCAAACTCAACACTTCACAGTCTCATCCAGGTATCGCTCGGTTTGTAGACGACGAATATGATAGATACGATCCCGCACGAGTAGGAAACCCGTGGCCTATCTGTACACTTTGGCAAGCTCAGTATGCTCTGGAGCTCAATGACGAGCCACGAGCCATGGAGCTTATTGATTGGGTACGAGATCTCATGACGCCGACTGGCACCCTACCAGAGCAGCTGCATCCCGATACACTGGAACCAATATCTGTGATGCCTTTGACATGGACTCAAGCCGAATATATTAATACGTTACTCGATAGCATACCTAATGAGGGTAGATAAAACGTGCGGTTAACTTCACAAGTGCATGGACTGCTACAACGAACGAAAAAAACGTTTCGCACAGCTTGTGAACGCTATGATTTAGTTTACTTTGGACATGTAGATCAGCATAAAGATGACCATGAAATAGTCAGAGGCTTTACACTATCTCCATCACATACCGATCAACATTACTGTGTTGGTACCGTAAACGGTCGTGATGTTATTTTATTCCAGAGAGCCGATACAATCAGTTTTCCGGATAAACCCTCAAAGAAACATAATTGGACTGTGCTTCAGGTAGATTTACGAAAGGCCACTATGCCTCACATTATTTTGAACAGCACTCACTACGATGACACCATCTACAGGCAGTTATTCACCAAATATCATCATCTTCGTCCAGCTGCACCTGGTGCGGTAGCACCATCAGGTTCGCAGTTTAATCAAATGTTCAAAGTATACGGGGAAATGCATGTCATAGACTCCGACACCCAGCTGTTTATAAACGACACGACCGCCATTCTCGGTCAGCATTTTGCACAATTTGACTACGAATACCACGATGACAATTTGATTGTATATCTCTACGACTCCACTCCAAGTATTGAAAATATAGAACATATGCTAAAAGCAGGACTGTGGCTCGCGAACGAGCTAGAGTCATCTAGCTATTAGCTTCAGAAGAGAGGCTAGCCCCTCTTCTGTTATTTTGAAAATAAATTCCGCAATACCGCTCCTCTCTCTATAGCATGTTTACCAGTACGCCAGTAGTTGTAACCAAAAAAGCACCCGGTAATTGGGTGCGCTGGCTACACTCATTGAGATCTATCCCTTGCGGGCTTTGACTTCGTTGCGACCAAGGTTTTTCTTAGTCTCAGTGTAGGTGACGTGTTTGCGAAGCCGTGGATCGTATTTACGTAAGCTCAATTTACCAGTCGTATTCATGGTATTTTTCACTGTGTAATAGGTACGGTGATTAGACTCTTCCGAGACCAATCCGACTAGTTTGCGTTTTGTATTCTTCTTTGCCATAACAGATAGCTATTATACCCTATCAGCCCTAGGTATGACAAGCCACATCAAGAAGTAAACCAGAATAGATATACCGCCAGGTAAAGCGATGATAACGAAGATGATTCGAAAAATGACTGGGTCAACGTTGAAATAATCGCCAAGCCCCCCGCAGACGCCTGCTAACATTTTGTCATCACTTGATCGTCGAAGTTTTTTCATGATGTCTGAGCTTTCATAACGTTACGGTTGTATTATATCTATGGAGCCACGACTGGGACTTGAACCCAGGACCCCGTCCTTACCATGGACGTGCTCTACCACTGAGCTATCGCGGCCTGATTCAAACTATTTTAACAGAGATAGAATCAAACTACTAGCTGTGGACGACCAGTATATTATTTACGTTTGGTTGTGCTAGTTTTAGTGACAGGTGTTGCCTGCTCCATACCGATAGTAGCGACGAAAATTGCCCATACGACAAAATTTACCAACCAGACAATTGCAGCTACGTACGCAACGTTGAGGAGTGACAGCCCTAACTCTTGATTGACTAAGCTGATGATACCAGCAGCAACCAGCACTGAAAGCGCTACCAATGCAAGTACCCATTGCAACTTCTGGCGTTGGTTAGAATTTGTGTTCCACTCTTTATATAGTTTCTTTAGCATTAATGACTCCAATTTGATTATATATAGTTATTATAGCACTATTATATATATGAGTCAATTATAATCAACAACAAGCAAACTAACGGTAGTTGGTAAACAGTAATGGAAATTCGAAATCGGCAGCTTGGAGAGTTATCATCGCAGACTGCAGGTCGTTCTTGCTACTGCTTGAGACTCTGACTTCATCACCTTGGATAGAAGTTTTTAGTTTTGGCTGAGTTTCTTTGAGCAGTTTAGTGATCTTCTTGGCATTGTCTTGCGATAGACCATCTTTGAATGGAACATCTTGCCAGGCGCGCATATTACTCTCATGGACTTCTCCGCTGACATCGAGTACTTTAGCGCTTTGGTCACGGGCGGCCAGTTTTTTGCGCACCAGATCCACTACCTGGTCGACTTGCCAGGCGTTACTGCCGATTATCTTGAGACCTTTTTTGTCTGGTAGCCATTCTACACCAGCTGGCGTACCACGAAAATCATATCGAGAAGCTATTTCCTTTTCGGTTTGCTGAAAGACATTGCTCATTTCGGCTTTGTCGAAGCTGGATTGGATGTCGAAGCTGGATTGGGACATGTATTTCTCCTAGTTAGGCTTTTGGCTACTATAGCATGGTGCGTGGGTTGTTTGTAGGTCGCTGAGGTTGATCGGGGCCTATATAAGTGATCGTATAAGTTTTGAGATAGACCACCCTCCTCAAGCACAGAAAGTAAACGCATTAAATTTCATATCAATTGCAATATTTGAGACTAACAATAACAACAACCCGAGCACCACAACAGCAACAACTCTTATAGTCTTTGCTTTCATAGTGTATTTACTTTTTACTATCCAGCGTAGCGCCAGACCAGCTACTATGATAATCATGATAGGTACGATTATTTGCAATTGGCTTCCAAGTATTTTCCCTTGATTGACGGCTGAGCTACAGGGTTCAAATCCTGCAAATAACTTGTATATATTCATCCTATTCAGTATAACAAATAGTGCTATAGGTTGTTATATTTAGGTAACTAAACATTGGGAGCAGGATATCGCTACGTGGAACTCCGCTCCTCCGTTCATTTGCCAAAGAAAATGCTTCGCGCTTTCTCTGGCTACATTCGCTGCGCCGAACCTCTTTTGCCTTGCAAAAGGACGGTTCTCGGATCTCTATTTCCAGCACCATATAGAAAACCACCCTTGTGGGTGGCTGTCTATATGGTGCTGGGAGCAGGATTCGAACCTGCGAAGGCTAAAGCCGACAGATTTACAGTCTGTTGTGTTTGACCGCTTCACTATCCCAGCTCACTCTCTACGTATACGTGACTTGAGGCCTGTATGATCTATACATGGAGCCGCTTCACGGATTCGAACCGTGGACCTACTGTTTACAAAACAGTTGCTCTAACCAACTGAGCTAAAGCGGCATACAAATTATATAAAAGATCCGTTTGAGTCGTTGCGACTAGAGTATTTTAGCATACTTTCGCCTCGCTAAAAACCTGTTACATGACAACTTTGCGGGGCTGCTGGACTCGCTTTGGCTGACCAGTCGGCACAATCATATTTTTAGCTTTGATCCTAAGCCCCTCTGCGAGATCATTCTGACCATCGCGATCATAAGCGTCAGCTAAAATAGCGAGCGTCTGTGGGTTTGGTTCTAACTCTACTGCCCGCTCGAGTGATTTAATCATTTTTTTATTGTTATCAAGCTTTTCTTGAACTTTCGCAAAAGCAATGTACCGAGCAGCGATGCCATCTTCCATTTCGATTGCCTGATCAAAAGCTTGAGCAGCTTTATCATACTGACCGGTTTCAAAGTAGATCAAACCGACGTTATGTAGACTGCTTGCACTTGGCTCCAAGCTCTGTGCTATCTCAAAACACTCGATGGCATCTTGGTAGGCACGTTGTTTGGCATAAAGAATGCCTAGACGGTTATACGCCGTTGCGTTACGCTCATCAACGCGCAAGATGGTGAGTAAAGCTTTTTCGGCTCTGAGGTATTTCTTGTCACGAATACTCTCGTGCGCAACGTCCCAAAGACGATCCATACGAGATACTATTTTAGAACTCGCTGAAAAGCCAGTAATAGCAGTTGATTTCTGGTACCAGAGTACCCAAGCACCAAGTATAATTATAAGTATGAGACCTAGCATGTATATGCGCTATTGTAGCATATATTACAGCTCTACTGCGAGTCTGAGTAATGCTATTTTGGGGTTTGCATTAGCTCTTAGTTCGTCAATTGTATCTGCAATGAGGCCTAAAGCTTGCGGTTTTGATTTATGCTGAGTAAGCATATTGTGACTATATAAAGTCCCGAGTGTGGTTGTTATTTGTAGCGCAGCACGACGATCTTTTGTGTAGTGAGTGAGCACAGAAAGTTTCGTGTAAGCATCTCCAGTTGCAATAGATTTCGCATCCTTAACTGTAGCAACTTGCAAATCAAAATAGTCATTATCATCAATAAGTTTCTGCAGTTTAGCCGGCCGTCCACCAGCAAGAAAAGCAATCTGGGCTTGCTTTGTGCCGCTAACACTCTGTTCGGCAATGAATGCATTAGAAACCTTGGACGAAACTTCATGGATTGGCACATCCATTACTCTGGAGCGTATAGTTGGCAATAGCCGATACATATCATGACTGGTTAGCATAAATAGTACTTCACGAGGCGGCTCTTCTAAAAGCTTAAGTAGTGTATTCTGAGCCGCTAAACTCATCATATCCGCATCATCGATAAGCACTAGAAGCTTGCTGTCACGAGATGACTTCGTCTGAGCGTAGAGCTCACGAATCCTCGCGACTGGAATTTCTTTGTCGAATGATTCAGGTGCTAACTCAATACTACTGTGTTTTTTAACGCCCATTACTTCAGCAAGTCCAAGCGCTACGGTCCGCAGACCAACTCCCTGAACACCATGTATTAGTAGCGCGTGATGTGACGAGTGTATGATACTGCCAAGCAGTATGCGCGTTTGCGGAGCTAGTAAAAGCTCGTCTAGTTTCATCTTGAAATAATGTGCTTAAATTCGCTAGGGATTGGCGCCGTAAATGTCTGACGATTAGCAGTCGGTATGGTAATTTCTAGCTCATGAGCGTGCAAGCAGAGCCTTCCGAGCGGGCTCTTTTTGTCAGAGTACAGTTTGTCACCAACGATAGGCGTGCCGATGTATTCCATGTGCACACGTAGCTGATGAGTGCGACCTGTGGTTGGTTTCAGCTCTAGCAAACTCATTCTATCTGATGATTCGAGCACTTTGTACTGTGTCGTGGCTGATTTACCTTTAGGATCGATGCGAAACGTAGATGGCAGTTTCGGGTTACGACTAATCGGAAGATCTATCAAAGCTTCAGCGAGCTTGGGGGTGCCCCAGACGAGCGCGTAGTACGTCTTTTTAGCTTTACGATCTTGGAATTGTTTTTGCAGTAGATGCTTTGTGTGAGCATCTTTAGCCGAAATAATGACTCCACTGGTATCTCGATCGAGTCTATGGACAATTCCGGGACGGTTGGTCGTCTCCGGCTCGGTCATGCGAGGTAATACAAAATCAGCCAGCGTAAATTCATCAAGCAGCTCGCCTTTGGCATGTGTTAGCATACCGGTTGGCTTATTAAGCACCAGTACATGATCGTCTTCGTAAATAATAGGTACTTCAACTTTTTCTGGCGTCTGGTGTGGCAGGTCACCGATAGTGACTTGATCATCCTCACCGACTTCACGTCGAATCGCGAGCTCTACGGTACCATCGACTGAGACAACTCCAGCTTTGATAAACTTCTGCCATGCCGAACGCGAGTATTCGGGCCAGTACTGGGCTACGTATTGATCGAGACGCATAAGCTATACGACCTTCGGACGTAGGCCAACCGATTGTTGGACTCTGAGAAGTCTTTTACTAGACTCTATTCTCATAGCTTGCTCTGAAGACTCAAGTGTCGCTAAAAGCTGGTCACGACCGACTAGACTCGTGGCTGTCTGAAAACCAGTTAAGAATGCTACAACCGCATCGGCAGTAACCTTTTTGAGTTTACCGTACTCTGTTGTGCCACCCCATGAAGCATTGATGTGGGCTTGGTCGATATCACTAAGTAGTGCCAGAATCTGAAGTAGATTTGTGATACCAGGCTGATTTTGCCAGTCAAAATTGACAACACCTACACTATCAGTCGTTGCACTCATAACTTTTTGGGCGGCTACTGCTGGATCATCGTTTAGTAAAATTGTTCCTTTAGGATCACTTACGCTTTTACTCATTTTTTTATCTGGACTACTCAGACTACGAATACGGATTCCTTCATCAAGTGTTGCAAATTGCATCTGCTCCTGCCAAGTTGCTGGCACCGTAAATAGCTCTCCAAACTTACTATTCATTCGCTCGGCGATATCACGAGTAATTTCAAGATGTTGCTTCTGATCGTCACCAACCGGCACCCACTGCGCGCCGTAGAGTAGTATGTCAGCTGCCATGAGTACTGGATAGTTAAAGAGTCCCACGCTGACGCTATCCGCGCTGGATGATTTATCTTTAAACTGGGTCATACGGCTCATTTCACCAAACCCTGTGAAGCAATCGAGGATCCAGGTTAGCTCGCTATGAGCCGGGATAAAGCTTTGACGATAGAGATAGGTGTCGTTGTTACTCACATCGAGACCAGCGGCTATAAAATAGGTTAGATTCTGCAACGTGTTTTCATATAGTGCATCGTGATCAATCGGCGTTGTAAAACTGTGTAGATCAGGCACAAACATGTTGAGCTGATATTCACCGGCCTTTTCACGCTGCAGACGAACCATTGGGAGCATTGAGCCGAGATAGTTACCAAGCGTTGGCTGATCATTGCTTCTTATACCTGTTAGAATAGTCTGTTTCATATGATTCTAGTATAGCATCTCAGAGCAATGTAGCGCCGTAAGACGTGCTATTATAGCCACAATGAACCGCTACGATCATATCGCTCTGATTTACAACCCCAAAAGTACGGGTAATGCTCTGGCTCGAGCAAAACAACTAGCCTCTCAAATTAAATCGAATAAAAAATCCATCGCTATCGAAGCAGTATTAACACCGACCGATTATGCTGGGCATGCAAGGCTATTAGCAAAAGAAATAAGCCTCTCCTATGACCATCCACTGATCATTTCTGTTAGCGGCGATGGCGGCTACAATGAAGTTATAAATGGTATCATGGCTGCCAAAGAGGCTAATAAATCCATATCACCGGTTGCAGCAGTATTTGGTGCAGGCAATGCAAACGATCACATGAGAGCTTCTCGTGGTAAAACCTCGCTTGTGGAGCTGATTCTTAATAGTAAGCCCCAAGCTATGAACATCATGAAACTAACAGCACGAGCCAAGAAAGTCACGCTCATCCGCTATGCTCATTCATATATCGGACTTGGCATCTCATCGAAAGCCGGTTACGAATTAAACAAACATGGGAAAACTCGCTACAAAGAAGCCTTTACTATACTTAAAACATTTTGGAATCTCCAGCCAATTGAGATTAAGGTTGATAATTCCACTCATAAAATAGATAGTCTAATTTTTGCAAACATTGGCCAGATGGCAAAAGTAATGAAGCTCAATACAAAGACCAAGCTCCAAAATAATAAGTTTGAAGTCATCATATTCAATCACCTCCATAAACCACATCTTATTTTTAACCTACTTAAATCCGTTTTATGGCACGCTAATAATGGATTGGGAGTTGAGTCATACCAATTCTCAACCACAACAAGCGAGAAAGTTCAGCTAGATGGTGAAGTCGAAACCATCCCAGCTAATGCAGATATATACGTAGAAAGTATCAGCGACGTCGTCCAGTCGCTCTACGTCCCATAAATATATTTGGTACCATAGATACATGAAACGCACGACTATTACTTCTACTCTCCTTAACCTAGGTTACTTGGCACTTGCGTTGCAGTGGTTATGGTTCATCATACTCATGCTACCCGCCCTACTAGATTCATCCCTCATAACCAGTCTTAGTAGTGAACATGTGTCACAGCCTAGGACTGCAAACGACACTCCTAGCCCACTTAGCTTCATGTTTGCTGGAATGGCAATTACATTTGCGCTCGTGATTGGAGTATACGCAGTCTATAAAACTCCAGGCTATGCCAAGCGGCACATCGACTCATCAACAAAATCTATTACAAAACTAACATTACCGACGGTTATTGGTCATAAAAAAATATCTGCGAAAAAGAAAATAATTTTAAGTCGTCGACTAGAGTTTATAATTAGAATATTTTTGTCTCTACTGGCGTTTATCGGATTACTGCTGCCGCTAGGCCTAAGCATAAATCCACTGTCGTCTGATGTCATATTCCTCATTGGCAGCTACTTGTTTGGGTGGACTATATTCTGGTTTGCAATTGAGTATTTCGTAAATCGTAACTAAAAAACCGGACTCTGTGGCAGAAATCCGGTTTGGCAGCAGTACTTCGGTACTAACGTTTTGAGAACTGCTCTTTTTTACGAGCGGAGCGGAGACCGTATTTTTTACGTTCTTTCTCACGAGGATCGCGTTTGAGTAAGCTCGCTTTTTTGAGCGTGCCACGCAGTGACTCATCCATCTCACTGATAGCTTTTGCTATTGCGAGTTTACAAGCATCAACTTGACCGCTTAATCCACCGCCGCTTACGACGATAGTAACATCAAAATCTTTCTGCTTGCCAACAACCGCAAGTGGGTCAGTCAGCTCTGCAATCAAAGTTTTATTACCATCCAGGTACTGCTCGGCAGGTTTACCATTGATAGTCACATTGCCTTTGCCACCAAATAGTCGAGCTCTGGCAGTTGCTGCTTTGCGACGACCGAGACCATAAAAATAATCGTTCTTAGCCATATTATTTAACCTCTACTTTCTGTGGTTGTTGCGGGCCATGAGTATGCTCATCGGTTGCAAATACACGAAGCCGTTTCATGCGTTCAGCCTGCAGTTTGTTCTTCGGTAACATGCCTTTGACTGAATGTTCAACTAGCTTTGTTGCGTCTTTGGTCTTCTCTTGGGTGAACGTGGTGGTTTTGAGACCACTTGGGTAACCCGAGTAGCTGTAATATTTTTTATCTTCAGCTTTATTACCAGTTACGACCGCATTGTTGGCATTGATAACAACGACAAAGTCTCCATCATCAATGCTTGGCGTGTAGGTAGACTTGTACTTCCCTGTTAAGCGCTGAGCGATGAATGTTGATAGTCGTCCAATAGGTGCATCACCAGCATCGACAAGTATCCATTTGTGCTCTACCGTTGATTGGCTTTGAGAGTACGTTTTGAATTGTTTCATGATTGTGCCTCCGCTGGCTCGGCTGCTTTTACGGTGGCCGGTTCAGCTGCCTGTGCTTCTTCTTTGGTTGCTTTTAGCTCATCAACGAAACTGACGGTTGCGAGCTGTGCATTGTCACCAACTCTTAGTCGTGACCGTTTCATTCGTACATGGCCACTATTACGAGCGGTCATCTGAGGTGCAAGGTTATCAAACAGTTCGTTTGCCGCGTCAAGATTATTGAGCGCAGAAATAACACCACGTCGGCCAGCGAGATCGGCCTTTTTAGCTTTTGTAATAATGGTCTCGATGAAAGGCACCAGCTCTTTAGCTTTGGGTTGGGTCGTTTCGATTGAGTGATGCTCAATCAAGCTAATTGCCAGCCCACGCAGGAGTGCTTTTCGCTGCGCATCGTTGCGGTGCAATTTCCTTCCTTTATATCCGTGTCGGTGCATAAACTAAAACTCCATCTCGGCTAGTTTATCTTTAACTTCATCGAGGGCTTTGCTGCCGAAGCCTTTGAGTTCTCTTAAGTCAGTTTCAGTCAACGTAACAAGATCGTTAATCGTGCGGATATCATTATTGATCAGTGCATTAGTCGTGCGTGCGGTCAGGTTTAGCTCTTCAATAGGCATCATTAGCTGCGCGTCAGTAGAGTTATCGTTAGCTCCTGGTGTTGGAGCAGCTTCAACAGCGGTGCCGCCGGCTAGTGCAGTGTACTGGTTAACGAGGATTGCTGATGATTCTTCGAACGCATCTTGTGGTGAGACTGAACCGTCAGTATCGACTGTAACAAGTAGTTTATCGAGGTCAGTCATATCACCGACACGAGTGTTCTCAACCTTGTAGCGGACACGTAGTACTGGGCTGAAGATAGCATCGAGTGCAATCATATCGCTATGGACACGCTGCTCTGATGACTCTTCGATAGTGCGGTAACCGCGGCCCGTTTCAACAACGATGTCCATAGTCATAGATCCTTTAGGGTCATCAATGGTACAGATAACGGTTTCAGGGTTGATGATTTCGATATCATCACTGAGTTTGATATCAGCAGCAGTAACAACACCAGCTGACTTTTTCTCGATCCTCAGCTCAACCGGGCGATCACCGTGTGCTTTAACACGAATGTTTTTGAGGTTAAGCATGATGTCGACGACGTCTTCTTTAATACCTTTGACGGTAGTGAATTCGTGAGTAACGCCTTCAATCTTGAAAGCAGTGATAGCAGCACCTTCGATGCTTGAGAGTAAAACTCGTCGCAAGCTATTTCCGAGTGTCATACCGTAACCACTGTGAAGGGGTTCGATTACGAACGTTGCGCTGTGATTGCCGTGATCGTCAATCTTGGCAAGTTTTGGATTGTGAATTGCATTTGACATGTTCGATGCTCCTTTAGCGTGAGTAGTACTCAACGATTAATTGTTCATTGATTTCTGGTTCTGCTTCTTCGCGCTGAGGAAGTCCAGTGATAGATATGGTCATCTTTTTCAGATCGCTTTTAAGCCAGCTCAGACTTTGCTGCGGTGCATCTTTGGCAACCTGTTCGAGGTTACTGAAATAGCCAGATTTTTGGCTTTTTGGACGAACGACGAGCTCATCACCAGCTTTGAGACGGATTGATGGGATATCGACGCGACGACCATTGAGCATGAAGTGACCGTGACTGACGAGCTGACGAGCCGCTTGGCGACTTGTCGCAAAACCTGCTCGATAAACGGTGTTATCCATGCGTCGCTCAAGAAGCTGTAGCATGATTTCACCAGCGATACCGTTAGCTTTGGTTGCATCGTTCATGACGCGGCGGAACTGCTTTTCAAGTACACCATATAGACGGCGAACTTTTTGCTTTTCACGGAGCTGTGTCGAGTACAGACTTGGTTTACCTTGTCGGCCATGTGCGTGCTGACCAGGAATACCTGATTTCTTTGCCATGACTTTATGAGCTTTGATGTGAAGCGCATATCCTTCACGTCGACTCTGTTTGACAATTGGTGTTAAATCTCTTGCCATTACGCTCTCCTTGCTTTCCGTGGACGCACGCCACCATGTGGTACACCAGTTACGTCTTTGATTGATTCAACTTGGATATCGAAATTCTGCATAGCTCGAATCGCTGCATCGCGACCGAGACCAACGCCTTTTACAAATGCATCAACGGAACTGAGTCCATTGTTACTTTTTGCAAGTTCAGCGGCTTTTTCAGCAGCAATCTGGGCTGCGTATGCAGTACCCTTTTTGCTACCACGGAAGCCACAGGCACCAGCACTTGAGGCGGCGAGAACGTTACCGTTTTTATCACTAAAGGTGATTATGGTGTTATTAAATGTCGCTTGTATGTGCAGCTGCCCAGATGGTACTGAACGACGCTGCTTCTTCCTACTTGAGGTTTTTGCTTCTGCCACTATGTATTCTCCTAGGTCTTTGTTGCTGCTTTAGGTTGTGATCCACCAACTGCCGATTTTTTACCACGACGAGTTCGACCGTTCGTGCGTGTACGCTGTCCGCGTGATGGCAAGTTGTTTTTGTGACGAACGCCGCGGTAAGCCTGGATGTCTTTTAGGCGTTTGATGTTGCCAGAGACAACTCGCTGAAGATCACCCTCGACCATAAAATTGCTATCAATCTCATCGCGAAGTTTTTTGAGCTCAGTTTCACTGAGATCTTTGACACGTTTTGTAGCCTCAATGCTAGTTGCATCAAGTATTCTAGCGGCGTGGACAGGGCCAATGCCATATACATATGTCAGACTAATCTGTACTTGTTTTTCGTCAGGTATTACGACGTTTGCGATACGGGCCATATTATCCTTGCCTCTGCTTATTTTTTGGGCGTTTTTTGTTTATGACGTATAGACGACCCTTACGACGAACCAACTGGTCGTCAGGGCTAATCTTTTTAACACTAGCTCGAACCTTCACTAGTCATCTCCCAAACTTTTATATAATTATTCTCGCAACCGAAAGCTGATTCTGCCCTTCGTAAGATCGTAAGGGGTTAACTCAACCTCGACTTTATCACCCGGCACTAAACGAATGTAGTGCTTGCGCATCTTTCCTGACACGTGGGCGATAATTGAATGACCATTCTCCAATTCCACTTTGAATTGCGTATTAGGCAGTGCTTCCACTACCACTCCGACTAATTTAATTACTTCCTTGGTTTTGGTCATAAGCTACAATGATACATTATACATATATATCAGTGGTATGTAAACAGATTAGCACTTCCCAATTGACATATTTCAAAACATATCACACAATCAAGTCCATAGAAGGAGAATCTATGGGACGATATACACAATTCGAAGGTACCAGAAGTCGTCATGATGGTCGAGGCTTAGAGAAAAAGCGTTTACTTGATCACTTGACGATAAAAGATATGACCCCTACATCCATTGCAAATCTCGAACAACTCGAACGTTTCGAAGCTATCGAGGATGAAGCAAAAGAAAACCGCTCAAAAAGGATTGGTCGTCGCGCGCTCTCATAGAACTTTTAATTATTTCCGTTCGCACTTTCCATAACATGACTATTGCTCGTTGTGCGCTCAAAATATACATGCAACATACTGATAATTGCTGACTCAGGACGCTGAAGAGTACTATTATATTTCTTTTTTTCATCAACAGATACATTTTGCTCGTTGTGGGTATTTACCTCCATTACGGATAGTGATTCTGCGCTAAGTTCTGCAGGTTTATCAACACTAGATAAAACACTTTTTATAAAACCTGATACAGCAATCTCATCTACCATTAAACGAATGGTGAAAACGCCTTTTCTTGGAGGCTGCTCGGCATAGACAAATAACCTGTGAACAACGTTGGGATTTTCTGTAGTATCTCGAAACGTGGTTTGTCGCAATATATCTGGGTGTATCTGGCTCTCGCTCATTCTAGTATTGGTCGTAGGTAACCATAAGTGCGCGTGAGTTGATCTGACGGAGACTTTCAAGTGCTACTGACACCACAATCAGTAGTCCGGTACCACCGATTGCGAGGTTAGCCGCACTAATGCCAAGTTGGGCAAATATGTACTCAAACACAAATGGAAGTACTGCAATAAGCCCGAGGGTTACTGAGCCGAACAACGTGAGTCGAGTTACCGTGCGACGTAAGTATTTCTCAGTCTGAATACCAGGGCGTATGTTTTCTATGAATCCACCTTGTTTTTGCAGGTTTTCTGCAATTTCGTTGGCGTTAAACACAATCCCGGTGTAGAAGTATGTGAATGAAACCACAAGAATGAAGTAGGCAAGCGGATAGATAAACATTGTCCAGTCGCCGAACCCGAATGCTCCTGGCTGTGGAGTCTGGAACCATCGGACTAGGTTCTCACCTATCCCATTCCACGTCTCACTGCTAGTTGCACGTAGTGCCTGACCAACAAATGCCGGCAGAGCCAAGAACGCAACCGCAAAGATAATCGGGATAACACCAGCGGTAATAAGTTTTACGGGAAGCATACTCTGTACGCCACCATAATTTGTATTGCCCTGAACACGCTTGGCGTAATTGATGATAAGCACACGCTGAGCTTCGTTAATTTTAACTAGTAGATAGAGTACTGACAGTGCAATGAGTCCGACGATAGAGATAACATAAAATGCCAGCCCATTGATACCACTTACCGTAAACCAGTTGAAGATCTGTAGCGCCTGATCTGGTGAATCAACGGTTATAAGTGATGTGTATACCGTACTAAGCGTTGTTGGTAGCTGAGAAATTATACCAGCGAAGATCAGAAGGCTAATACCATTACCAACACCTTGCTCGGTGGCAAGCTCACCGAGCCACATCATAAGCATGGCACCAGCGGTTAGAGCTGTTACCGCGACAATCCATTCATAAGGTGATGACTGTGAAAGTACAGCGGTGTTGCCAGCCAAGACTGTCTCACGAATAATAAATATAAATGCAATTGACTGAACCACGGCCAGTGGTAGCGTAAGGCCACGAGTCCACTGGTTGATTTTGCGTCGTCCAGTCTCTCCATCCCTGTGAAGCTCTTCGAGTTTCGGAATGGCTTTAGTGAGAAGCTGTGTGATAATACTGGCGGTAATGTATGGACTGAGTCCGACCAAAACGATAGACAGACTAGCCAAGGCACCACCACTAAGAAGGTTTAAAAATCCACCAAACTGCGTGGCGTTAAGCGCGTTATCAATAATAGCTCGAAGCTCAGTAGGCTCAGCTATAGGGACTGGTACATGTGCGAGGAATCGGTATATAACTACAATTCCAAGGATTACAAGTAATCGTTTTTGCATATCGCGACTTTTGAGAGACGCGAGGATAGTTCGCCAATTCATGTACAGTACCAGAACCCTTTCTTTTGTTACCTACCATCGTAGCAGTGACGAGGTAGGTTGTCTATATCAGTGTTAGGCTTTTGCGTTATTCGCGTATTTTGCAGCACGTTCGGCTTTTTTGTCAGCCCGAACTTTGTTGCTTGCAGGCAGTGTTGGAACGGCTGTTTTTGCAAATGCTCCACCGGCTGCTTTTAATGCGTCTTTGACGCCTTGGCTTGCACCCTGCGTCTTAATAGTTGCTTTGCCTTTGTACTCACCACGTAAAATTAGTTTGACTGAGTGGTATGGAGTTGCGATCAGGCCGGCTTCGTACAGCTTCATGTTATCAATGCTTGCGCCTTTGACATCGTTAAGCTGATCGAGATAGATAGCTTGAGCAGGTACGCGTTTACTAGTGAAGCCTCTCTTCTTTGGAACACGCTGAACGAGTGAACCTTGGCCGCCCATGAATGTCGCACCAAGTTTTTTACCAGTACGAGCGCCTTGTCCTTTGGTACCACGACCGGCAGTTTTACCTTGGCCAGCTGAGATACCTCGGCCTTTTCGTTTACGATCTTTATTCGTTGTCGCTTGGAGTTCGTGATATTTCATTATTTTGCCTCCTTCTTGGTGGCTGGTTCAGCTTTCTTGTCAGTTCCGGTTTTAGAAGTAGCTTTTTTAGCTGGAGCTTTCGCTTCGCTGTTATGGAGCCATTCTTCTTTTGGAACTAAACTCTGCAAGGCTTCAATCGTTGCATAGGCAATGTTGACTTTGTTAGTTGAGCCAAGTGATTTACTAAGTAAGTTGTTGATACCAGTGACACCGATGATTGAGCGCACAACTCCGCCGGCGATAATACCGGTACCAGGTGCGGCTGGTTTTAGAAGTACACGTGCGCCGCCGAGTTTGATTTCGACATCATGTGGAATCGTACCGTTTACAACTGGAATGGAGATTAGGTGTTTCTTAGCAACGTCGGTAGCTTTGGTGATGGCAACTTGGACATCTTGCCCTTTGCTAACACCGACACCGACTTTACCTTTTTTGTCACCTACCACGACGAGTGCTTTGAAGCGGAAACGTCGTCCACCTTTTACAACTCGAGCAACGCGGTCGATATTAACAACGAGCTCTTCGAATTGTTTTTCTTCACGTGGTGCACCGTTTGCATTCGGGCGTCCACCTGGGCGACCACCGCCACGACGATCATTGGTACCACGTGGGGCAGGACGTGCAGCATTTGTCGTATTTGCTGTAGTTGTTTCAGCCATGATTAAAACTCCAATCCTTGTTTACGGGCTGCATCAGCGAGGGCTTTAAGGCGACCTGCGTAGCTACGACCATTGCGATCGAATACTACTGATGTAACGTTTGCTTTAGCGGCTTTTTTGGCAATTTGCTCACCGATAACGGCGGCTTTTTCGGTCATCGTACCAGTAGCTTTACTGCCGACAGTGGTTGCTGAGGCAAGTGTCTGAGCTTTACTATCATCGATGATCTGTGCAGAAATATGCAGATTGCTGATTGATACGGTTAGTCGTGGACGTTTGGTTGTACCGATGACTTTGGCGCGAACGCGGTTTTTACGCAAACCGTGGTTTTGCAGCTTTTTCTTCAGTTCATTCATGATTACTTACCTGCCTTTCCAGCTTTGCGGATAATTTGTTCACCAGCGTATTTAATACCTTTACCTTTGTATGGCTCAGGTTTTTTGAGCGCGCGTATTTCGGCGGCGACCTGGCCAACTTGTTGTTTGCTGATACCACTAACAGTGATTTCCATCTTGTTGACAGTCAGCGATACACCTTCGGGGGCTTTGTATTTTACGGGGTGTGAAAAACCAAGACTCATCTCGATCTCTTGACCACCACCGTTGATACGAAAACCAACACCGTTTACTTCAAGTTTTTTCTCAAATCCCTCAGTGACACCAGTCACCATGTTTTGAATAAGCGAGCGCATAAGACCATGTTGGCTTTTAGCTGGCTTACTCTCATTATTTCTTGTAACCGTAACTGCACCGTCATCTTGTGCGACGGAGACTTCTGGTGTGATGAACTGTGAAAGCTCACCTTTGGGACCTTTGACGGCCACGTTACCAGAGTCAACCGTGATTGTCACACCTGCCGGTACCTGAATTGGTAGTTTTCCGATTCGACTCATATTATGTATCCTTATCTTTCTTTACTTTTTCATCTTTGAGGCTAGCATAGAACTGTTTAGCTGACTCGGTTACTTTTACAACTTCTAAATCTGTGGATTGAAGTCCTCTTTCAGCAGATGCTTTGGCTATTTCAACTTCTATACTCTCGAATGAATAACCTGCTTTAAATGCGGCTGTAACGGTATCAATTACTTCTTGATCTAAACCGTATTCATTGGCAGATTCGGTCATACTAGTACACCTTACAGATTAGCTCACCACCAAGGCGGTTTTTACGAGCCTCTTGATCGGTCATGACACCTTTACTGGTACTGACGAGCAGTACACCACGACCGTTCTTAACGCGTGGAATGTCATTGACACCAGCGTAGACACGACGACCAGGTTTGCTGACACGTTCGATCTCATTAATGTTAGGGTTAGTGCCTTCTTTATTGATAACCAGTGTAAGTGTGTCACAAGGAGTGGCTTTCTCAACACTGACGTCAGCCAGGTACTGTGATTTCTTAAGCTGAGTAGCAACAGCGTGACGAAGCTTGGTGTTTGGCATACTGACTTCAGTTTTACCAGCCAAGATTGCGTTACGGACACGGGTAAGCATGTCAGCTATTGGGTCGGTAGATTGTAATGCCATTACCAGCTCGCTTTCGTTATGCCAGGGACTTCGCCCTTGCTTGCTCGTTCTCTAAACTCTATCCTACTGAGACCAAACTGGCGCATATAGGCTCGTGGTCGACCGGTCTGCGAACAGCGGTTTTTCCAGCGAGTCGGGCTTGAGTTACGGGGTAGTTTTTGTAGACCTTCTTCATCTCCAGCTGCTTTGAGCTCTTGACGTTTGGCAGCGTACTTAGTGATCATTTTCTGTCGTTTAAGGTCACGTGCGACCATAGATTTCTTAGCCATTACCGAGTATCTCCTTTCTCAAACGGCATACCGAATTTCTCCAGTAGCAGTCTCGAATGAGTGGCGCTAGCAGAGTCGATTGTTAATGTGATCTGCAGACCATGCAGAACCTGAGTGTCCTCAAATGTCAGCTCTGGGAAAATTGACTGGTCGTTGATACCGATACTGTAGTTGCCACGGCGGTCAAAACTTTTTGGTGAGATGCCATGGAAGTCACGGATACGAGGCATCGCAACGTTCACAAATCGATCGAGGAACTCGTACATACGAGCTTCACGAAGTGTGACGCTGATGCCGACACGGTTCATACCGGCACGGATTTTGAATGTTGCGATTGATTTCTTCGCCATACGATCAACAGGTTGTTGACCAGTAATTTTTTGTAGTGTTGTGAGCACTGCGTCGTAGTGACGTTTGTCATCTTTGTTCTTGCCGATACCGACGCTAACCGTGATTTTCTGTAGCTTTGGTACCTGGTGTGGATTTTTGAGATCCAATTCTTTTTGGAGCTCGGCCACCATAGTCTCTTTGTAAAGAACTTTGAGACGTGGCACGTTGCTCGCTTTCTCTGCTGTCTTTGCGTTAGTAGCCATTATTTGATCTCCTTGTCTTTGAGTGCTCGGGCAACTCGTACCTTGTTGCCTTTGGCATCCGTCGAATGTCCGATTCGGCTGGTTGTACCTTTGGCTTCATCGACAACAAGTGCGACTTTACCGGCCGGGATACCGACATGAATGTCTTTCGTGCCACCACGAGGATTGATCTGTGAAGGTTTGACATGTCGTTTGACTGTGCCGATTCCATCGACGAAGACGAGGTGTGTCTTGCGATCAACTCGAGTAACTTTGCCAGTCTGGCCTTTTTTGCTACCTGAGATTACTTTGACGATGTCACCTGATTTGATTCGTAGCGTATTCATTAGAGTACCTCCGGTGCAAGGCTGATTACTTTTGCATAGCCCATGTCACGAAGTTCTCGTGGAATAGGGCCGAATACTCGAGTGGCGCGTGGTTGTTTGTCGTCACCGACTATAACGGCTGCATTTTCATCAAATCGGATAGTTGATCCATCTTTACGACGAATCTTTTCGTTGGTGCGGACAACAACTGCTTTGACGACACTCTTTTTCTTGACTGCTCCAGTTGGACTAGCTTCTTTAACCGTAGCGACAATGATGTCACCGACTCGAGCGTAGCGTTTACGTGTACCACCGAGAACACGGATACACAAAATTTCTTTTGCTCCGCTGTTGTCGCAGACTTTTAATCGTGATTCCTGTTGGATCATGCAGACTCCTTCTCGGCCTCGGTATCAGTCGTGCCGATAACTTTAGTGACTGCAGCTTCTTCAGCTAGTTCTACTTCGGCGTGACCAGCAGTGATGACTCGGTCGAGTTTCCAAACTTTACGTTTGCTAAATGGTCGACATTCGCTAATCTCGACTTGATCGCCTTTGTTGGCTTCGTTTTTTTCATCATGAGCTACGTATTTACGGTTCTTCGTGTACTTTTTACCGTACAGAGGATGCGTTTCACGGCTCGTCTGAGTCACGACAATGGTTTTGTCCTGGACATCAGAGGTGACTTTTCCGATTAGTTTTTTAGGCATTGTCTTCATCCTTTCCGTTACGTTTACTCATTAACTGACTCATTGCCGTTTTGACGCGAGCGATATCTTTACGATTCGTGTTCAAAGTCTGTGGGTTAGCTAACTCACCGGCGGCATGTGATCGTTTCATATCATTTTGCTCACCTCGGAGCTTTGCTAGCTTCTCGTGGAGTTGCTGCTCACTCATGCTTGATACGTCCACTGCGATGTCTTTTGTAGCCTTAATACCTTTGGTCTGCTTAACTTCTTTTGTTGCCATATTAGAACTCCTCTCGTTTCACAAATCGGGTCTTTACTGGCAATTTGTGGGCAGCCAATCGCATTGCTTCGCGAGCAACTTCTTCGGTGACGCCTTTCATCTCAAATAGCACTGTGCCACTTTTGACTTTAGCGACAAAAAACTCTGGATTACCTTTGCCTGAACCCATTTTTACATCCTGTGGCTTACGAGTCACTGGAGTGTGTGGGAAAATTCTAATCCAGATCTTACCACCACGTTTGATGTAACGAGTCATCGCTTGGCGAGCTGACTCAATCTGACGTGAAGTGATGCGTTCGTTACTAAGGCTCTGAAGACCATAGTCACCAAATGCGATGTAGTTGCAAGTGGTTGCCACGCCATCATTTTTGCCTTTACGAACTTTGCGGAATTTGGTTTTTTTCGGTAATAGCATTATCGATCAGCCCTTTCACCTTTATAGATCCAAACCTTCACACCGATAACACCAGCACTTGGGGTTTGAGCCCGGGCACCGTGGTAGTCGATATCAGCACGTAGTGTGTGCAGTGGAACAGATCCAAGGATAGTTTTCTCGCGACGGCTCATCTCAGCACCGTTCAAACGACCAGCGACTTCGATACGGATACCTTTGGCGCCAGCATTCATAGTATTCTGTGCAGACATCTTCGTGGCACGGCGGAAATTGATGCGTCGTTCGAGCTGGCGAGCGATGTTCTCAGCCACAATCTTTGCAGCTAGTTCGGGTCGCTTGACCTCTTCAATGTTGACGCGAACGGTAGATTTCATAATTCGTTCGATTTCAGTCCGGATTTCTTGGACACCAGCACCACCACGACCGATGACCATACCGGCTTTTGCGGTGTGGATAGTAACGGTAGTCATGTTTGGTGAACGCTCGATATCAACCATATTGATGACCGCACGGCCTTCAAATCGTTTTTCGATTGCTTTACGGACTTCGATGTCTTGGGCAAGCATTTTTGGGTAGTCGCGTTTGCTTGCGAACCATTTACTGCGCCAATCTTTACTGACCTGAAGGCGCATGCTAATAGGATTTACTTTTTGACCCATTACTTTGTCTCCTTCTTTGGCTTAGTTGCAGCTGGTTTAGCGGCCGCGGTTTTTTTTGCAGCTGGTTTATCAGTCGTTGATTTGACAGTCGCGGTTGCTGCAGCAGCTTTTGGAGCTGGTTTCTTCTTGGCATTTCCAGCGACAATCACCGTGATGTGGGAGGTCTTTTTCTGGAATGGAAGCGCACGACCATGAGCTGCTGGACGGTATCGTTTCAGACGCGGGCCAGCACTGACGATTAACGTCTCAATGAACATATCTTTTTCATCGATACCGTGAGTATTGGTTGCATTTGCCTTAGCACTGCTGATGGCTTTTGCAACTATCTTTGCAGCACGTTTTGGAGTGTGTTCTAGAATAATCATTGCATCGGCAACCGTACGACCACGGACAAGTCCAGCAACAAGGCTGACTTTGCGTGGTGCGTACTGAACGCCTTTTGCAACTGACTGAGCAGTGAGTAATTCAGCCATTATTTACGCTCCTTACCACCGTGACGGCGGAATTTGCGGGTTGGTGAAAATTCACCAAGTTTGTGACCAACCATGTTCTCTGAGACATACACAGGTACATGGACTCGGCCATTGTGAACGGCGATAGTCTTACCAACCATCTCTGGTGTGATAGTACTAGCACGTGCCCACGTTTTGATAACAGTCCGGCTGTCTGATCCAAGCGCTGCCACTTTTTTAGCGAGCTTGAAATCAACGAATGGACCTTTTTTGAGAGATCGACTCATAGATTACCTCTTCCTCTTCGCTTCGTGGCGAGATCTTACAATCATATTGTTACTGTATTTACGTCGGCGCGTTCGGTAACCAAGTGTCAGCTGACCCCACGGCGTCCGTGGTGCTTTACCTGGACCGTGTGCACCACCATCACCACCACCATGTGGGTGATCGGCAGCGTTCATGACAACACCACGGACGGATGGACGAATACCTTTACGGCGGTTGCGTCCGGCTGAACCGATCTTGACGTTCTGGTGTTGTTCGTTTCCGACAATACCGATACTAGCCATACATTCGATTCGGAAACGGCGAACTTCACCTGATGGCATTTTGACGGTAGCGTAGTTGCCTTCGCGGGCCATAAGCTGGGCTTTAGTGCCGGCTGAGCGAACGGCTTGGCCGCCTTTACCGGGCTGAAGCTCAAGTGCGTAGATCTGAGAACCAACTGGAATAGCTGATAGTGGCAAACGGTTACCCTGCTCAACACTGGCTTTTTCACCACTCTCGATTTTGTCACCTTGTTTCATGCCCTTACCAGCAAGGATGTAGTGATACACACCAGTCTGATCTTTGATTCGGGCGATACGGGCTGAACGGTTCGGATCGTACTCGATGTGCTCGACCGTAGCGACCGTACCAGCTGGAAGCCGGTGGTTCATGAGTCGGTGCATACGTTTGACACCGCCGCCACGGTGACGAGTCGTAATGCGACCTTGGTTGTTTCGACCGGCGGTCGATTTCTTGATCTTCGTTAGACCCTTAACAGGTTTTTTCGTCGTGATGTCCGAGAAATCCTGAGCAGTCATACCGCGCCGGGCCGGAGTAGTTGGTTTGTACTGTGTTAAAGCCATTACTTAGTCTCCTCTTCTACCTTCTCATCAAAGAGCTGGATTGAGCCTTCAGATAGTGATACGTAGGCTTTTTTAGTGTCTTTACGGTGAGCGGTACCTGGTGCGTTTCGTTTACCTTTGTAGGCGCGGACTTTTTTACCATTTTGTACAACGACGCGTACGTCTTTGACTTTAACACCTTCATACTGCGTCTCTACTGAAGTGATAATACCGGCTTTGTTGGCAGTCATTGGCACACTAAACACATAAGTGTTTAGCATAGACTGCGCGTAGGCTTTTTCAGTCATTCGTGGGATTAGGGTAATCATACTGTTACCTCTTTCTTCGTAGCCGGTTTACCGAGCCAAGACTCAACAGCAGTTACGGCAGGTTTGCTCATAACGATCGTATCGGCGTTTAGAATGTGGAAGACTGAGAGATACGTCGCACTCACAACCATGACACTCTGGACATTATTGGTCGCTTGCATCAATTCGTCAGTTTTCTTATCAACGACGACCAGAACACGTTTCTGGGTATCAAGTTTATTATCAGCTAGGAATGTCACAACTTCTTTTGTCTTGCCAGTCGTTTTGATCTCGTCTATAGAAATTTTCTTCGCAGTGTTTGCAAGACTGAGTGCCTGACGAAGCGCAACACGTTTGCTCGTCGTTGACATTCGTTTCTTGTAGTTTTCATTACCAAGTGGACCAAATACGACACCGCCGCTTCGCCATAGTGGGTTACGGGAGCTACCAAATCGAGCTCGACCGGTGCCTTTTTGTTTCCATGGTTTCTTACCACCACCACGAACTTCACCGCGGCGAAGTGTAGTTGCGCTAGACTGACGTGAGTTTGCAAGATATGAATCGTAAGCTACTTTAAGTAGCTCGTGGTTAGGTACGTCGACGCCAAATACGTCTTTGGATAGTCGAGGAGTAGTAGACTCAGCCATTACGCGACTCCTTTCATGCCATTGATGGTGACAATTCCGCGGCGTGGGCCTGGAATTGCACCTTTAACACCGATGAGATTGTCCTCAGTGTCGATATAGGCAATAGCAAGGTTTTTGACGGTCACTTGTTCGTGACCCATCTGACCCGCCATACGTTTGCCTTTAAAGATTTTTTGTGGATACATACTTCCGATTGAACCCGGTTTACGAACGTTTCCGTTGCCACCGTGCGTGTTCTTAGAAGTATTAAAATTGTGTCGTTTGACGGTACCGGCGAAGCCTTTTCCTTTGCTTGTACCAGTGACGTTGACGACATCGCCGACAGCAAAAAGTGATACATCGAGTGCATCTCCTATTTTGATCTCAGCGGGAGTTTCGGCACATCGAACTTCTTGAATGACTTTTGGAGTCACTCCAGCTTTCTTGACGTGGCCGGAAACGGCATTGCTCAGGTTCTTTCCCTGTCCATATCCGATTTGCACTGCGCTATAACCGTCGCTTTCGACAGTTTTGACCTGAGTCACGGTGCACGGACCAGCTTGGATGAGCGTCACAGGAATTGCGTTGCCATCCTCGCTGAGGATCTGGGTCATACCAATTTTGGTACCGAGTAGAGTATTCATCTCTGTCCCTTTCCCACTTAAAATTCTTGGAAATCGGCGGTTTCTACCTCTGTAGACCTTCCAATCGTCCAAGAATACGTTTATATTTCGTAAAAGTTACCATCATACAATAACAGAGATGGGGGGTGGGTGTCAACAGAGATGATGGATGATAGAATTTGGATTATGGAAGGAGACGCAGGAAATAACAGATGGCTATTGGAAGATGGAATATGGTAAAAGCACAGCCTGGGTCGTTGCTGAGCACCACCTGGCGTGAGGGGTTGCCTTACCAAGACAGTGATTTCAATACTTTTTAAAAAGTATCCTGAAAACCTTTGACGCAGTATAAAAACATGACGGTCGCCAGTAGCCCTTCGGCGATGGCTGCGGAACAACCCTCGAAGGGTTGGTTTTTCTGATTTCTCTTTTACTTAGAAAAACTGGTCCTCGCCAGTGACTCCGCCAAAGGGATGCTGTCTCGCTCAGTTTTTATAAGCGTCGGAAATCGCATTAGCTACGTAGTCACAAAAGTTGAGCCCCGATCCTGTGAAGGAGCGTTGCTCAACTTCTGGTCGGGGCTGAGTGAATGATTTGTACTAACTGGACCGCAAACTCACCGCTACAGGCTCAATCCTGAAAGTAGAGTTTTTGTATAGCCTGATCCTAGTTATAGCATCGCCACGGTTTCCGAAGTAATAACGTTCCTCGTATTCCCTGCGCAAAGCCAGAAGTGCCGACTCAGCCTCTGCCAGAGTAGAGCGCGCCAAAACGATCGCCTCGCTTCCTGCATGACCTTCGTGGGCACCCACCGTACGTACGACCCCGAACATCTCTTGTGTTAGCATGACTGCTCCTTCAGAGTTTGGTCGCGAATCTATCGCGAGGCTACCAGTCATTCATGTCTTTTTATACAGTCATTAGTGCATGATTACAAGCTTGAGCTTTTAGGTAGGGCTACTAGGTTGTCTCATTAAAAATAACAGATGCAAATTAGACGACTTATGTAAGTTTGATGAAATTATTTTTATTCTTGGAGGGTTAGCTGAGAGACGAGCTCATTAATCTCTAACTGGCTTCTTTGAATAGGCTGAAGTATGGTTGTTTGTGATTCTCTCATGGCGGCGTAGCGCACAGTAAGTTCTTTTTCAGATTCGGTAAATTTATCACTATTTTGGTCTACTGATGCCTCGACAAGCGATTGCCAGACAGTGCGCATAGATTCGGTGTTTTTGAGCAGTGTTTCATTAGCTGCACTCATAGTTTCTGGAGCATCAATTTTCTGCAAATCTTTAGCAGTTTCTTGCCATCTATCCCTGTAGTCAGTTACGCTTGCAAATGCTCCGTCATCTGGAGTTCGGAGTGCTGATCTGAGTACTTTATTGACAGATTCAGCGTACATAGACTGGTTAGACAGTGTTGAAAGTGTAGAAATAAGTGCTTTATAGTCATCAGCTATAGACTCGCAGCGCTTTTTTGCATCATGAGCCCGCCCATACCAGCTCGAGACATCTACACCCGAGCCTTCGCAGGATGTTTCAGCGCTAAGTTGCTGCACCAGGTCATCGCTGGCTACTGAACCTGCAGTGTCTTTGCTCGCAGGCTGGTCGGTTAGTTCTGTAACCGAGCGTTGCATAGTGGCTGCTTGTAAATCGTAGGCTCGTTTACTGGCATCTGCATTTAGTCCTACGAGCAAAATCAGGATAGAGCCACCGACAGCGATAAATACAATGATGACTTTAATTGTCCGTGATTTCAGGAATTTCTTGATCGATGATGATTTCTTTGCTCTACCAGTAGGTTTGGTGCCATCTTTTGGTTTGTAAGCCATTTGTGAAGGCTTGGCCTCAGGAACAGATTTAGTACTTGCCTTAGCCTTTACGGGATTATTAGGTTTGACTGAAGTAGATTTTTTTGAATTTCTAGCCTTGGTAATCGGTCGTTTCTTAGTCTCATTGTTTTCAATATCAGCAACTGCCTCACGGATGGTAACTTTATTGCCACGGCGATTTTTAAATGTTTCTTCGCTCATGATCGAATACCTAATTTAGGTGCGTACAGCTCTGAACTCAGCGGCCAGGCATTTGGCTTACAGCCCTGCATACTTATCGACTGTTGCTGCATCACAGCGGCGTCTGAACCAGGCAAATCACATGTTCGGTGCCCATGCCCAAGCCAGTGACCCACCTCATGGTTCACCACCATTTGCCTATAACTACGGAGGTCACCATCAGCTCCAATCCATGACGGAGTGCTTTTAAGCCAGCGATCTTGGTTGATAATGTTATCTCTTCCGACACTGCAACTGTACGTCGTGTCACAACCGGTAGCAGAAAACGTCGTCATAGAAGAAGCTTCAGATAACCAGAGCGTGAAGTCGCTATTTCCATCGACTTCTTTAAAACTCACACCAAGTTTGGCCCAGCCGCGACTGTCATTAAGTGTCTGTGCTGCTAATTGCGAGAACTCACCTATATCAGCAGATATAGTGCCTCTGGTTCTGACATCATAGGTTACAGTGCGAGCCTCAGGCTCTGTTTTTGGCTGCATCCATTGAGGAGTAGCTAGCTTTGGTTGAGTTGCATTAGCAAGTGGTTCTAGAGTTTTATCTACACGAGGAGCAATACACCAGGCCGAATCCTTATCGTCACATTGAGAAGAGTCTTCCACTTCGTCAGTCATAGCAAGCGTCAATGACGATGCGCAAATGGCAACAACGAACAATATACCCGCAAACTTAATCGCAACATTCATACACCCAGTGTAGTACCTGGCGTGATTCTATACAATCGCCTAGTTTGCTATGATGAGATGTATGCAGTTACCAAAATGGGTATTTTACGGACTATTTATTGGTTTAATCACAGCCACTTTTTTCTATACTCGTTCGGTGCAGCTAGACTCTATTGCCACTCAAAGAAGCGTCTACGCCCAGTTAGATCAAAATCAAATTCAAGAAATTACAATCGCTGGCACAGATTCGCCACTCTATATCACGGACTGGGAACCATTTGTCGATGGCAGCACTTGGAGCTATGTCAGTAATACAAGTCTGTACAAACAGGACTTTAAACCAAATAGCCTTACTGAGGTGCCGGTTGCTCACTCCGAGCCTGTTGATATGAAAATCAGTGGCATTATATCTGATCCACTTAAGAACTTGTTTGCGAGAGCAGATAAACAAGGCTACGACTTGATTGTCGCTAGCGCTTACCGATCGATTGATGACCAACAGTCACTTTTTGAAGAGTTCGCTGCAACTCGTGGAGAGACCGCGGCACGTGAATTCGTCGCCACTCCGCGCGGTAGCGAACATCACACCGGTCTGGCCATAGATATCGACGATAGTTCACCGCAGTGCATCATAGATAGCTTTGCTTGTACACTCAGCCCAGCCAGTGCCGCCTGGCTAGCAGAAAATGCTCCGGACTTCGGATTTATACTTCGTTACCCAGAAGGCAAAAAATCAATCACTGGCATAGCCACCGAACAATGGCACTTCCGCTACGTTGGAGTGCCACTCGCCCAAAAACTGACGGAGAGTGGACTTGCTTTTGACGAGTTCATTGAGCAAGTCGCTCCTGGGCGCATTGACAATAAATAATAAGTGCTAAAGCTCACTTCTGTTTTAATTTAACACGTCACTTATGAGACTCTTATCTCTGCGTACAGTTTGGATTTTTAGCCGAGAAGCGCAGAAAGCGGTATATGAAATACCGCGAACGAGCATCGTAGACTAAAGATTCAAACTGTGCGTAGAGATAAGAGTCTTCTACAGTAATATGCCGATAGGAAGAAAATAGCTAAGCACCGCTACCATAATCAAAACCACATATTCAAGCTTGCGATCAATCTGGAAATGATCGTGACTAGCGAAAATCAAGCCAACGATCAAACCAATCGGTAGCCCATTAAACACAAATGCGCCCAATGTGACGGGATTTTCAAATCGAAGCCAGATTGAGCCAACAATGATGTAAAGTACAATTTTTAACAAAAAAGTGCCGTCATTGCCTTGCTGAGTTAGGCTAGGCTTGGCAGTAGATTTTTTAGCTGTTTTCTTTTTAGTTTTAGTAGCCATTACCAGTATTGTATCACACACTTCATAGCAAGATAACTCATCAGAGTGATGAGTTATCTTGCTACTAGCTCACTAGCGTACTAGCTCACTTGTGATTCAACTAACTATTTGCGGTTGTCACCAAGCTTCTTCTTAGCAGCATCTGAAACGCTGTTAGCTGTTTTCTTAGCGTCATCACCGACACGGCTTGCACGGGTTTTTGCTTCATCAGCAAGCTCGCCGAATTCTTTACCGGCCCGTTTTGCTGTCGCTTTGATTTCATCAGCACCATCTTTAGCTACTGATTTAGCCTTTTCAGCTTTATCAGTAGCGGTTACTTTCGCCTCTTCGGCTTTGGCTTTTAGCTCCGCACGTGTCTCTTTTCCGCTTTTAGGTGCGAAAAGAAGTCCAGCAACAGCTCCAGCGATTCCTGCAAATACAGCTGTTCCGAGTGTGTTTTTCTTTGACATTGGTAGTTCTCCTTACTTTTATGCTGAATACTAGTATACGCTATAATTTACGCTGTTATCAAATTAGCTCACCAGAGTGAGCTAATTTGTGAAATAGTTCGCATTTGACGTCTATTACATGCGGATTTCAGCGTCACAGCCTGCGGGCAGGCTGAGATTCTGAAGGCTGTCGATAGTTTTTGGCGTCGCACCTATGATATCAATAAGACGTTTGTGAACACGCATCTCGAACGCTTCCCCACCTTTTTTGTAGACGTGTGGTGATTTGACGACCGTATACGTACTACGACGAGTCGGTAGTGGCACAGGACCAGCAATACTGGCACCGGTACGGATAGCCGTATCTATAATTTGTTTTGCTGATTGGTCGATCACTTTATGATCGTAGGCTTTAAGACGAATTCGAATCTTCGGCGCGTCAGCTTTAGTATCTGCCATAATGTATGCTCCTCGTCCGTATCGTGGACTAACGACTCTGTAACCTCAGCTCGAATCCTATCTTCTCAGGTCTGGCTAAGTTCTCAGGGTGATTAATTTATCTATTTACTATACTTGATAATGGTATGTTTGTAAATTGACAAAAAGATATAAAGATATCTAATACTTTCATACAACTTGCGATGATTGCGATTAAATGACGCTTATAAAAACTGAGGGAACGAGCTGGTTTGAAACGGAATAGTTGGCGAGGACTTGCCAATTTCAAGCCTCTTGAAATGGAAATTGGCCGACCAAAGGGAGTTCCGCAGCCACCGTTTCAAACCTGTGAGAGACCATCATGTTTTTATACCGCGTCAAAAGTTTTACCATACTTTTTGAAAAGTATGAAAATCACCGCCTTGGTAAGGCAAAACTATCCAGCCAGGTAATGCTCAGCACTAACCCATTTATGATTAATCTATATATCGACTCTACAAGTTGTACCTCGATACTAAAAGAAACCTCGCAATGAGGCTTCTTTTAAAGAGTGAGTATCTACTATTTAGAAATAGCAGTCACCACACCAGCACCAACGGTTCGACCACCTTCACGAATGGCGAAACGAAGACCAGCGTCCATAGCGATAGGCGCTTGGAGTTTGACCTTGAATGTGATGGTATCACCAGGCATGACCATTTCTTTGTCAGCCGGGAGTTCTACTTCACCAGTTACATCCGTAGTACGGAAGTAAAACTGTGGTTTGTAGCCTTTGAAGAATGGAGTGTGGCGTCCACCTTCTTCTTTGGTGAGGATGTAGACTTCAGCGTCAAACTCAGTGTGTGGGTTAACCGTACCTGGTTTGGCGATAACTTGTCCACGCTCAATGTCGTCGCGCTCAATACCTCGGAGGAGGATACCGGCGTTGTCACCAGCTTGACCTTGGTCAAGCGATTTTTTGAAGGCTTCGATTCCGGTCACAACAGATTTCTGTGATTTGCGAATACCAACGATTTCAACTTCTTCGTTTACTTTGACAATACCTTGCTCAATACGACCAGTTGCGACGGTGCCGCGACCTTTGATTGAGAAGACGTCTTCAACAGGCATAAGGAATGTCTTGTCGAGGTCGCGTTTAGGCTGCTCGATGTAGTCATCCATAGCTTTGACAAGTTCCATGACTGCTTCTTGGTATTTCTCATCACCTTCGACAGCTTTGAGAGCTGAGCCTTTGATGATTGGAGCGTTGTCGCCATCGAAGCCATTTTTAGTTAAGAGTTCGCGAACGTCCATCTCAACGAGCTCAACCAGCTCTTCGTCTGCCATATCCATTTTGTTAAGGAATACGACGATTTTTGGTACACCAACCTGGCGAGCAAGTAGTACGTGCTCACGAGTTTGCGGCATAGGACCGTCAGCAGCTGATACAACAAGTACCGCGCCATCGATCTGAGCAGCACCAGTGATCATGTTTTTGACGTAGTCGGCGTGACCAGGCATGTCAACGTGGGCGTAGTGACGGTTTTCTGATTCGTATTCTTGGTGGGAAGTAGCGATCGTGATACCACGTGCTTTTTCCTCGGGTGCGTTGTCAATTGCGTCGTAAGCAATTGGTTTGTTAACTTCACTTGGCAATTTAGCAGCCAGTGTCGTAGTAATAGCAGCCGTTAGTGTCGTCTTACCGTGGTCAACGTGACCCATAGTACCGACGTTTACATGAGGCTTGCTTCGATCAAAATTTGCCATTTGTGATTTATCTCCTATTTGGTAGATTTAGATTAATTATTGTATCTCCCGCGTCCGCGACTGAAAAAGAAGCGTCGCGCGCATAGCATAGATTATAGAGATAATGCCTTGCTCTGTAAAGTAGCCAGGACTATTATCTTTAGCTTCTACTCTTTAGCGTTGCGTTTCTCGATGATCTCTTGTGCCACGTTTGGTGGTACTTCTTCATACTGCGCGATTTCCATCGTGCTTGCAGCACGACCTTGGCTCATTGAGCGGATGTCACCAGTGTAGCCAAACATACTGGCAAGTGGCACAAACGCTTTGATGAGTTTGGCGCCGCCCATGAGATCTTCCATAGCTTCGATGCGTCCACGCCGAGCATTAAGGTCGCCGATTACATCACCCATGAACTCTTCAGGAGTAGTAACTTCGACGCGCATGACAGGCTCGAGTAGAATTGGTTTGGCAGCTCGGATACCGTCTTTGGCTGCAATAATACCAGCAAGT
>Ga0209309_10000704_pt1 | contig 37549 bp, 31 predicted proteins | sample COGITO_mtgs_1204_2_FD_184807 | JGI IMG/M metagenome (GOLD analysis project Ga0209309, IMG submission 184807) | Pelagic marine microbial communities from North Sea - COGITO_mtgs_120412 (SPAdes) (version 2) | ecosystem: Environmental > Aquatic > Marine > Epipelagic ... | reverse complement strand
AATTCTTAATGAAGTATTGATAAAAGGCATAAACTCTCCCGAAGTAACATCCGATAAGTATTCCACACCACCACCTAAGGTAAATCCATTGGTAAGCCCATAGTTCAAATTAAATCTCGAAAACCGATTGTTATCATCATTTTCAACTACACCAGCACTAAACGTGTATTCTAATTCTTTTTTCGGAATAAAATTATAAGGTATATTAATAATGCGTTCTTCGGTACGTTCTTCTCCATAAGGGCCATAAAATCTAAGATTCACTATGGTATTACCATACATTAAAGGGACTTCAAAACTAAAGAATCCTGATGCATCTGCTTCAGTAAAATTTATCAAGACATTATTTACATACAACTCTACAGTCCACCTAGGGTCTGTAACATCGGTAAGTGTGTAGGAGCCAAAAGACCTTCTGTTAGTTACAGGAGTATTTGTAAGCTGAACTCCAACTACAGGAGCAAAAAGAGAGGAAGTAGCTCTTGTAAAGATTTTACCTGCTGTAACTTGCTTAAAAACTTTACTATTATTATTGACATATTTCCATTGATAAAATTGATTTTTGGAAGTAAAGGGGACTTTGGTGGAATAGTTTAAAAGGATGTTGGTTTCTCCTCCTGCTATCATTGTTCCCAGCCCTAGGTTAAACCTGTTATCATTTAAACCATTTGTTTGCTGAGTAGTTACAACCGACCAATCTGCCATTCCAGCTCTAAAAAATGGATATTTCCTTTCTATTAATGTATCTGGATTTATCACTCCTCTTAGGTTATTAAGATTCTTACGCATATTTTCAAGACGCAATTCTTTTACCTTAGGTAGTTCTATATCTGTTGTAAGATCTATAGAAAGGTTTCGGAAATTAAAATTGGTATTAAGACCGAAAATCTCGCCGAAAAGTGAAGATCTTAGATACAGGGTAGTTGGAGTTAGTATATAATCATCTTCGGAAATAGAATAAATATCTTCTTTGTACTTAATTGTGGACTTTGGGATATCGAATTTAAAAGAATTTGCAGGGTTAATAATAAAACCTGTGATAGCTGCAGGATTATTCCCTATATCATTCTTTAAATTAAGGTAATCGAAAAGATCTGAAACAGAGACATACGCCTCTTGATCTTTAATAGCAACTGGAATATCTGTAATTCCCAATTTCTTAACTCTTAATTCTATAGGAAACTCATCATATTCTTGCGCGATACTACTAAAATTTCCTAGAAATAAAATTGTGAAAAGGACAAGAAATAATTTGCCTAAACTTTTATTTTCTGCATATAAATTATGTAAAGAAATTAATTTACGCATTAAGTGCAGCTTACTTAAATAAAATTATTGTTGAATGAATGTAATAGTGATGGTGCCGCTATATGCACCTGCACGGTTACTGTTAATAGTACCCAAATTTAAGGTGCCCCCAATTTCAACTTCATTTATACTAGTTGAAGGAGCTGTTGTAATAAATGTTTTATTTTCACTGTAAGTTAAATTATCAAGTAGGATCTGGTCTCCACTGGTTCCTGTGAGTATAAAGCTATTTGGGTGTGAAATTGTTACTAGAGTTCCCGGATTTGCGGTAATTTCATAAAGAGCAGAAGTAACAGTTGGCCCTAAATTTAAGAGCACCACATCGCCGGTAGGTGTTCTTAGTCCATCTGGAGTGACAACCACTGTACCACCAGAAACACCAACTGTGAAAGGACCAAAATTAAGATAACGAGCAGTTCTAACCTGTACTTCTATAGGAATAGGTGGGTTTTCTTGAGCGTAGACTGAAATACCAGTGATAAAAAATAATAATCCCAACCCCAAATTTAAAATCAATTTCAGGTTTTGGTGTAGTGCTGAATTTAAATTTTTCATTTCTGGATCATTATCTTTTTTGAGAATTGCTGGTCTTTCCAGCTCAAATTAATAAAATATATCCCTGAACTTTTTATACCATCCAAACTAATGGTTTCATTTCCAGTTACACTCTTAACATCTAAAAGCTGCCCAGTTACGGTAGTTGCCATTAGAGTTCCAGAAACTCCATCTTTCAAGTTAAGATTGATATATACTTTCCCACTTATAGTTTTAACACTAAAAGGTTCATCAAAAGCTAAGGCCGGATCACTCAGCTCATATTCAGAAAACATTAGAAAAAACCTAGAGTTGTGTTCTCCGGCTTTAATATTAAAATGATACTCTGGTTTTTCAGTAAGATTCTGGCCTATTCTTTTTACATCATCAATAAGATATACGTTGAAATTAGACGGAAGATTTTTTATGTCTTTGAGCTGAATACTCATTTCTCCATTTATATCTGAACGTAACCCTAAAAGGATTCTTTGGTTTGTGTTTTTAATAGATTCTGGTAAGGCGTTTATAGATAATTTATAGTTTTCAGAAGTAATACTATAAAGATTAGGCACCTGCTCATCAGTATTCATAAGTTTTAATGCATCCATATCTTTTTCAAAAACTTCTTTAGCAAATGGGTCAAAGTAGATCACCATTGCATCCCTTGTACTGTTATTTTTAATTCCGGCAGAAAGCCTGATAAGTGAAACTGGAACTGGCTCAGGTCTTTTAATGAATTGCTGAGTAAAGTCGTTTACTCTAACGGCATTTGTCAAAGCCAAAGTTCCACTTGTAACTGAAGAGTTATCTCCACCATCACTTACATGCACAAAAAAGCCTTGCATAGATGGGATTATACTAGAAGAAGTACCATCTGCACTGGAAATATTATTTACAACTGAGGTATAGGTTCCTTTATATTGACTACTCGCAGAAAAGAAATAGATTCCGTTATCGATATTAGTTTTTGTCCATCCGGATGCATTCCAATCTATAGGTGAAGGGTAGGGGTTACCTATCAAGCTATAACCATCTGTATAAATACCGTTATTATTAGATAACTGACGTGTAAAAGCACCATTATTAACAGTACCATTAAGTTCAACAGTAACTGCATTTCCAGTAGTCCCAAAGTTGAAAGCGTAACCTTCTAGAGTTCCTAATCCTGAAGCTGCGCTTATATAAGGTTTCCATCCTGTAATATCATTATTATTAGTGTCAGTACTATTCTCAACATAATTATAAACTTGTGGAAAAGTTGCACTAAGATCTACATAGGAAGAAAAATCTCCAACCGTAGTGTTACTAAATGGACTACTAAAATATTTATAACCAAATGCAGTGTCTAAATAACGCTGCATTTTTACAGTCCCAATAATATCTCCATTTCCTGAACCATCGATTAGTGCAGTTTGTATAGCATCTGAAATTAGGGTTAGATTGCTGCCAGTATTAAAATTACCGTTAGCAGGTTTTAAATATCCCGTTATTTCTAAGACCCCATTAAGAGTAACTCCAAAGGTGTTATTAATAATTAAATTTCTGATTCTATTAGAAACAAAAGTATCAGCAGGAATGGTTTGAGCAGCACTTCCTTGCATTTCTATAGTTCCGTTAAGAGCATTAAAAATCCCTGTAGTATTAATAGATCCGGCTATTTGAAGTGTGTTATCTATAACTTCTAGAGAGGCATTTGGCTCTACAGTTAGATTTCTAACAGTTCCTATTGCTCCAGTATTTAAAACAGGATAATTTGTAAGTCCATTAGGTAATAAAACATCTGTTGTAATTGATGGAATTGCGTTGCATAACCAATTACCTGCATTATTCCAGTCTGTATTAACTGCTCCAGTCCATGAATTATCGAGAACTTGGATAGAAATAATTTCACTGAAACTATTGGCACAGGTATTGGCATCTTCAATGTTTATAAATTCAATAGTAGTGTCATTAAAAACATCAAAAGTGTACTCTCTATAATTTAGGTTCTCTGTAAAAGTTGTTTGTGCGCCGTTTATAAGAACCGTTACTGTAAAAGGCGCTTGTCCTTGATAAGTAGCACTTATTGTTACACTTTCCCCATAACATGCAGTGCTTGGACCAGTAAGGCTTACTGTTGGTTTTTCCGAAATAATTAAAGTTGCAGGGTTGGAAACATGTTCTATTTGAGAAGTATTGTTAGATCCGTTTAAAAGTACTTTTCTATATATGTAATAGGTATCTGTATTGTTAAAAGGGGCTGTTGTAAGGTCTGGAGTATAGGAAGTATTTGTTGCTCCCGGAATTATAGTTAATGCTGTAGTATCTCCTGTAGTGTTATAATACCATTGATAGCCCGAGCCAACTAAAGAGACTCCATTTGGGAGAGCATTAAAAGTATCACCAGAGATAGAAGCCGCTGTAGAGTTTTCACAAACTGTTTGAGTTGTATTAGTAGAAATAATATTTTCTATAATTAATTGTGGATTATTTATACTAATTCGATTCCCACCGCCATTTTCATAGTATTCTAGATCTAAATTACTACTCCCAGTAAGACTTAAAACTATATTGGAGTTTATTCTATAACCATGATCACTCCAATCATCATAAACTAAGTCACCATCAACACGTAATCTATTTCCATCATCGGCACCAAGATCTAAAGTGTAAACACCTGAGGCTGTTAAAGTGGATTTATAAATAACTGAAAAAGTTTCAGTATATATAGAAATAGGGTTACCATTGGAAGTCAAATCAAAACAATTCGTCCTGCCGCCAAAATTTTCATCAAATAATATGTTAGTGTTATAGTAGCCTACATAGGAATTGAAATTTGTACCATCATATACATGACCTACCCATGAATTTGATCCCCTGATATTTGGATCGTCTGTAGACAAACTTCCTGCAACAGTTGTAGTTGCTGGATTACTTGTACAGCCATTAACTGTAGCAGTAACACTATAAATTCCCACCATATTTATAGTTGCATTGGTAATACTGGGGTTTTGCGTATTGGATGTAAATCCATTTGGACCTGTCCAGTTATAGGTAGCTCCAGCGATATTGGAAGCAGTGAGATTTATAGTTCCTCCAATACAAATAGGGCCGTTATTTCCAGCCGTAGGATTTGCAGGTATTGGCTTAATTTCAAATTCATTGGATACTTCAGGATTCTTTCCTGAGTTATCTACATCAGGGTTTGTTGAGCTTACTAAAACCACATAATCTGTAGCACCAGGAGTGCCAATTGGAACATTTATGCTTTGGGTTATGTCTATAGTCTCCTTATTTCCTGGTGGAGGTTGAATTGAAGATTGAAAGTTAACTGAAAATGCTATTTGAAAATTTTTATTTACCACTTTTCCTACCTCAGCAGTATAGTTGGTTCCCGTAGTAAAATCTGGTGTGTTTTTTCCATTTTTTACTTCAAAAGTAATTGAAAAATCAGAGCCTTCACAAACAGGAGTCCCAGAAACTATTGGTGCAGAAATTTTTTGCCCATAACTGTTTCCTGAAAAACTAAAACAAATAACGAATAAAATCATACACATAAGACTCTGTGTACATTTTAATTTATTAAGGCAATAGGTTAAAAAGTAATTTTTTACCATAGAATTTAGTTTGGGACTAATTCAATTCATACAAGTATTCATCATAAATTTCACCTTCTTCGGTTTTATAGGTAATCTTTAATTTTCCTTTAGCATAATTTACTTCTTCCTTTTCAGGAAGATTCAACACAAATTTTCTTTTAGTATTAGGTGAGTATACAGCTAAGCCTCTTACCGCAGCAATTTTAGAACTATTACCTATTTCCGGGATATATTCAACTTCAAGATCACCGTAGGTAGAAAAATTTCCATTTCGGTTAAATTCAAAAGATAATTTAGTTTTATTATCCTCCTGTAATAACTGAAAATCTTTTAAATCTATTGTAGTTGTAGATTTTCCATTTCTAATTATTATAGGAATACTAATACCAAAAACGGTTTTAATATTTATGGAGATAGTATTCTCGTCTTCTTCAATCTCACTTTCTCCTAAAGCTGTTTCTTTTTCAACAGCTCTAAAATACATATGAGAGCGGTATTCGTCAATTTTTAAAAGATTTCTTTTTGTAATTTGAACTCGTATAGTTTGAGCTTCATTTGGAGCCAAATTAACTCTTCTAGGATAATAGCGCAGAAATTCATTGGCAAAATTCTGACCCTCTTCTGGTTTTTCAATCTCTTCAAAACTACCATCTTCTTTCATATTGTACTGAATAAAAGAAATGGCATATGTTGCAGTATCTGCACCGGTATTAATCAAATTAATTTCTTGGGATCTTTCCGCTCCTGTAAATACCAATCTCTTAGGAATAATCATTAAATCTCCTTGAGCATATGTAATAAAAGAAGTAAAACTGAGAAATAATACAAGAACGAATAAGAGTGGGGAATATGAATTTTGTTTCATAGTTTGGGGAAAATAGAAAACGATTCTTTAATTAATTGAGTTCCAAAGGTAATTAAACTAATGAAACTTCAATTAGGCATTACAAATTCTTAATTATAAGACACCGTAACATTAAATCCTGCCGGATTTGTATAAAAGCCAGCAGATTGGTTAGCTTCAATATTTAAAGTAGCTCCAATTTTTAAAATGTCATCCCCTTGATCAGTAATACCTCGAAGAGGTGTTACTTGAAATTGGTTAATGATCATGATTTGGTTGGGGTTATTTTCGTTAAATAAGGTAAAGTTTTCTGGTAGTGTTATAGAGTAATTATACTCACCATGTGTTACCACTGCTTCTGCAGCAGACACTTCTCCTGGAATTGCGTTGGAAATCTGAGCCCCATTTGCTATTCTTCCTCCATCTGGAGATAAAATAATAGTTCCTTGTGAAAATCCTGCTATTACATTTCCAAAATTCAGATCAACAGATTTAGATATTTTAATTGGTTCTACCACAACAGCCCTGGCTTCTAAATTACTAGAAGAAGAATTCTGAGAGTGAGCATTAAAAGCAAACATCAAAACTACAATAAGAAAGAATATTGATTTCATAAGTGGCTATAGTTGAATTAAATTCAATTAGAATTTAAAAACGCCGCCACATGGGCGGCGTTTAGATATATCAAATATGCTTATTTATTATTCATAAGTTACAGTCACTGAAACTTGTCCAGTTTTAGTACCGGCGGTAGTTGCAGCAGGTACATTCAAAGTTCCTCCAACACTAAAACTCGTTGCAGTATTTGAACCGTCAGTATCTAAGCTATGCGAAAGATTTGACAATGTTACTCCTCCAGTAACCGCAGTACTAATAGCCATAGTAACTTTATAAGTAGCGTCAGTATCTTTAGTTACTGTAAATTCTGGAACATCGAACGTGCTATATGCTGCTATCTCCATATCTGTTGCTGAAAAAGTTCTTGTAGTCCCGTCTGCAGACAGTATTACTGTAGCCGCAGCAGTTGATGTAGTAAATTTACCAAAATCCATAGAAGTATCGGTATCTAGAGTGATTCCAATTGGACTTACAATTTCAGCGTTTACAGGAGCAGTTGCTGTTTTTGAATTCTGTGCAAATGTGGTTCCTGTAATTAGGGCGATTAAAATAAAAGTAATTTTTTTCATCTGTAGGTTATTTAGGGGTCGTTAATAATAACACTACAAAGATGTGGTAATTTATATATAGCGATCGTAATAAACTTCAAAAACTCGATAAAAAGCATTTTATATTCGTTGAAAGACATTCTGTAAATGTTATTTATCCGTGAAGTAGGATGAAAAATGATATAAAATAGGTTGAATTAGCAGAAAAAACTTTTAATTATTTTCATTTTTAAGTGAGTATTTATAATATGTTTATCAATTTTATTAAAATTGAAGTTTTTTTATTGTTTACTTAGGAAAAATAATGAGTGTGGGTAAAGTATAAAAATTGCTTAAAAGTTATAAAACTATCTGAATGAAATACTGTTTGTTGATAATTTAAAACTTCTATGTATTTGCAAAGTTATCAGGAATATATTTTTGATACAGACTAAAGGAACTCCAATAATAATTATTTCTTATCCTAATCTTAATTTATTTGGAATATAAGAGAAAACCTTTAAATTAAATTTTTATGATGTCTATTAGTTTTTTGATAATGAGCCTTGAGGTTAATTGAAAGGAAGAAGTAATAGATATTAAAGATAAGACTACTTTTTTTTGTAGCTATAGCTGTATTGTTTTAATTATAGTTTACTGTAACGTTAAATCCTCCTTGGTTAACATAGTTTCCGGGAGTCTGATTTGGATTTACTTTTAGTGTTGCACCAACATTAACTGTTTGTGAACCCTCTGCAAGTGCTTTATTACTATTAAAATCTGTAGTAAAATTATTTATTTCTATAGTTTCACTACCGTTGGTTAATACATAATTATCACTAGGTAAAGTTACCGAATACGTATAACCAGGTTCTCCAGTGATTTCAAAAGAAGCTGCAGAAACATTTCCTCCTTCAGCCAAGGTAACATCTCCAGAGCTTGTTCTGGTGCTATTAGGAGTAAGAGTTATATCTCCACCATTTTTTGCGTCTACATTAGCAAAACTTAAATCTGAAGTAGTTGTAATTCCAATTGGTTGTATAATGGTGACTGAAGCATTAAAAGTAGCTGTTGCTTGTGCTATTATTATATTACTAAAACCGAATGCTAAAATGGCTAAAAGAGTATTTACATTTCTCATGAATGTGTTATTTCTAATGTTCATACTCAAATATAGATAAAACAAATCGTTAATTCGACGAAATACATTAATTTATCGATGAAATGCATTAAACTTTAGCATTCAATTAATAAATTTCGACGAATGGTAGTCAGTTTAAGTTATATATAGCTATTAATCAGTATTAAACAATAAAATAAACAAAAATGATATAATAAACATTTTGTAGGATTTATTCCTACGATTTGAATGAGTAAATATTCTTTTAAAAATGTAGAATTGTTAATTCAAACTAAAATTATCAGAGAATTATTTATAGATTTATAAAAATTCACTTACACCATCATAACAATATTTAAATAATGAAGAAAACTTACATTACTTCCTTAGATCTCCAAGCTACAGATTACGGACTTCTTTTTATTAGACTTTCAGTGGCAGTGTTAATGTTATTTCATGGAATTCCTAAATTAATCCAGTTATTTGGTCCAGAAGAAATTGTATTTGCAGATCCAATTGGAATTGGACATATTGCTACTTTAGCCCTTACTGTTTTTGCTGAAGTTATTTGCTCTTTACTTATAGCTTTTGGTCTGGCAACCAGACTAGCTTCATTTATTCTTTTATTTACAATGGGTTTTGCTTTTTTTGTAATCCATGCAGAAGATCCTTTCCAAATGAAAGAATTAGCATTAATCTATTTAGTTATCTATACGTTTATTACAATTACTGGGAGTGGTAAATATGCCTTAGATCATTATTTATTGAAGAAATAGGTTTATAATCTTGTGTTAAGGAGAAAGATATTTTCTTTGAAAAAGAATAGCTTTATTTAAAACTGATAAATATGAAAAATTTAGGATTGCTGGCTACTTTAAAAGCTAAAAAAGGAAAAGAAATGGAAGTTTCTAATTTTATAAAGGAAGCTGTAAATTTAGCTAGGAAGGAAGAAAAAACAATTACTTGGTATTCTTTTAAAATAGATGAATCTACTTTTGGAATCTTCGATACTTTTGAAAATGAATCTGGAAGAGAAGCTCATCTAAATGGGGATATTGCAACTGCTTTAATGGACAAAGCTGCAGAATTACTAAGTGAACCGCCCAAAATTAAAAAAATAGAAATACTTTCTGCTGTTTAAGTTGGCGGAGATTTAATATAAAAAGGGGCAATACAATTATGTATTACCCCTTTTTTAGTTTTGATATCTGAATTTATTCAGAATCCATCAATGCGAAAAATTTATCAAGATTCGGAATAATTACTATTCTTGTTCTTCTATTTTTTGCCATATTCTCTTTATTAGAATTTTCTACTAAAGGAGCATAACTACTTCTTCCTGCTGCAATCAATTTTTCTGGATCTACATTATATTTATCCTGTAAAGCTCTCACAATAGAAGTAGATCTACGCACACTTAAATCCCAGTTATCTTGAATATGTGATCCAGGCACCATAGTTTGAGAATCTGTATGACCCTCTACCATAACCTCCATACTAGGCTCAGAGTTTATAACTTCAGCTAATTTTTTCATCAAGCCATCAGCTTTATTATTTAATCTATAGCTCCCGCTTTTAAAAAGTAATTTGTCAGATACATTAATCATTACTACAGTTTTGTCCACTGTAATCTGTACATCATCACTTTCAGAATCTTCAGTAATAGATTGCTTTAAATTATAAGAAACTGCAAGATTTATAGAATCTTCCAAAGTTTTAGCCATTGCTAGTTCACTTTGATCCACTTTCGCCAAAGTAGCTCTCATTTTTTGTTTTGTATTATTGGACATCACGGTAAGATCGTTCATCTCCATTTTTTCATCATTAGACTCTTTTAAAGAATTGATTTTCGCGTTGTAATCTGCAACACGTGCTTCAATAGCATCTAATTTTGCTTGCGCTTCCTCCTTTTCCATGGCGGTGCGTTGCAAATTGCTTTGTGTGTTAGATAATTCGGTTTCTAATGCAACATACTTTTTCTTAGATACACAAGAAGTTAATGTGGCTGCAGATAATACTGTTACTAATAAGATTTTTTTCATAATATAATTTTAACTTAAAGATCATTAATAAATTGATAGTCTGTTTTTATTTATTATTAAGATTCTTTAATTCTTTAGCGATAATAATGCCAGTGAATAGGCTTAAAATCTAAGCTTATAATTATTATTTCTATTAAAACGAAGATGATATTGATTTAATCAGTTATTAATGAGCTAAGTAAATGAATATAAAAGATGAAGTTGAAGCCTTAAAAGAGCTTTTATTGTAGAATTTACGAACATATGGAAGTTTTCATTTCTGTGGAAATTCAAAGAAAAGTGTGAATAATTGCCACATATTGTAAAATTTTATTCTTACAAATTTAATTTGCTGTTATGCCAAATTCCGTAGTTCATCCATTTGTTCTATAACATTTCATGCTTTAGGTTTTACAAGATCTTAAAAGTGATTTTAATTTAATTGTTTAAAATTATCTTTACGGTTATAATAGAAATGTCTTTAACAGAAGTTTATCAAAAACAAGTACAAATAAAATTAGATAAACCACCTTATAAAAATAGATTACAATAAATTTGCATTTATTTCCATCGTCATTTGAAAACAGAAAAGTCAAAGAGTAGAAAGTTCCTTAAAATTTTAGGTAAAATTTTATTGGGCTTGCTCATATTTATAATTCTATTAATCCTTTTTATCCGAAGCCCTTGGGGGCAAGGAATAATTGTAGATAAAGGGATCTCTTATCTTTCTGAAAAAACCAACACTAAAGTCTCCCTAGAAAAAGCCTTTATTACCTTCTCTGGTAATATAGAAATTCAAGGCTTTTATATAGAAGATAAAAAAGGTGACACCTTATTATATAGCAATTCTTTGGACGCGGATGTTCCTTTTATTCCAATTATTAAAGGAACCGGTTATGTGGTAAACTCCATAAAATGGTCTGGGCTTAAAGCTAATGTCGTAAGAAAGGATTCTTTAGAGGGTTTTAATTATCAGTTTATTCTAGATGCTTTTGCTTCACAAGATTCTACAGTGGTAGATACAACTACCACATCTGCTCCTTTAAAACTTCAGTTAGGTGATTTTAATTTTGAAGATTTTAAAATTTCTTTTAATGATGAAGTTGGAGGAATAAGTGCAGATGTACAATTGGAAAGTCTTCAGTTTGAGATGGAGAAAACCGATCTGGAAAAAATGGATTTTAGTATTGATAACGCTAAACTAAAAAACACATCTATTATATATATACAGTCAAAACCCTTTCCTGCATCCGAAGAGGAAGCTGCTCCATTACCTAAAATAGCTATTGGTAACCTCGAAATAGAAAATGTTTCTGCTATCTATAACTCTGTTCCAGATGGAATTTCAACAAAAGTGGATATAGGTAATTTGCTTACCAAAGTTCCAAATATAGATTTGGTAAATAATATTGTAAATGTAAAAGAGCTTTCTCTAAATGATTCTAGTATCACTTTAGAAATGAACTCCCTTCAGGATAAGAAATTAGATGAAATTCCTAAAGATATCGAGAATGGCATAGAAGAATTTATTTGGCCAGATTGGACAGTACAAATAGATAATATTTTACTGAAGAATGATAATTTCAAGTATTTGGTAGATGGAGCTGTTTTAAATTCTGAAAATTTTAATCCAAATGCAGTAGGTTTAAAAGACTTGAATCTGGATGCTTCAAATATTTTCTTGAAAGATAAAAATGCAGGGATGCAAATTAAATCGCTGACACTGCATGAGAATTCTGGTTTAAACCTAAAGGAATTGACAATAGAATTGAATGCTTCAGATACCGAATTAAATATTTCTAAGCTTCAGTTACATCTAAATGAAAACAAACTGGATGGTTCAGCAGTGCTAGGTTATACTTCAATTACTGAATTAATCAATACTCCTGAAAACATTCAGCTAAAAGGAGACATTTCTAATTTTGAAGCAAACTTAAAAGATGTCTACTTATTTATGCCTGAGCTAAAGCAAAATGAATATTTCGCTGCTCTTGCAAATAAAAATTTAAATGGCGCTTTGCAATTAGATGGCTCAGGCGAGAATTTAAGTATAGAAAATGTCAACATTAGATGGGGTGATTCTACTTCTTTAATTGCTTCAGGAGTTATTGGAAATCCATTAAATGTAGACAATCTCAGCTACAATTTTAATCGAATTAATTTTAGGTCTACAAGTGATGATCTACAAAAATTCGTAAAAGATGAGGATTTGGGAATCAAATATCCTTCAACTTTAAGATTAAAAGGAAATTTGATTGGCGATTTAAGCTCTTTAAAAACAAATGCTACTTTATTAACTTCCAACGGAGATGTTAAATTAACTGGGGATTTTAATTTTGAAAATGAAATTGCTTTCAATGCCCAATTAAAAACAACAGAGCTTCAGTTAGGAAAAATTATGATGATGGAGCAGTTGGGTAATCTTAACCTAAGCATTAAAACTAGCGGTCAAGGTTCAGATATTAATCATCTTAATGCAAATTTAGAAGCTACTATAGATAGCTTAGCACTAAATAATTATAGCATACAAAGTTTACAAATCAAGGGAGAATTATTAGATGGAGAAGGTCCAATAACTGCAGTTTATAAAGACAGTAATCTAGATATAGATCTGGATGGTTATGCAAAATTAGATTCTCTTGCCTCGCAATTTGATGTTAGCTTAAATGTAAATGGTATAGACCTTAACGCATTGGGCTTTACCACTAGAAATATCACCAGCGCTCTAAAGTTAGACGCTTCTTTTAAAGGAGATCTGGAAAGTTTTAAAGTAAATGCAAATGTAACCGATGGTTTAGCCATTTACGATAACGAATCCTACTTACTTGGAAATATTGGAATCACTGCATACGTGCTACCAGATTCAACCTCGTTAGATATCAATAATAAAATGTTGGATCTTAGTCTAAGATCTAATGCAAATCCAACCGATCTTACTACAGCGATATCCAATCATTTTAGTAGCTATTTACATCCCGATAAAATTAGAGATACAGTTGCAAAACCAGTATCTGTTGTGGTTAGAGGGAAATTTATAGACGCACCAATTTTAAGCGATGTTTTTCTTACTAGCTTAGAAGAGTTGGATACAGTGAATATAAAGATGGATTTTAATGAGAAAGATAGGAAGCTTATTGCATCTGTAAATGTTCCATATATAGATTTTTACGGAATGCAAATAGATAGTTTAGCATTCAATGTAAATTCTGATGCTAGCAATTTAAAATTTGATTTTGGCCTGAATGAGTTAAATGCTGGGCCTCTAGCTATTAAAAGAACTTTGGTAGATGGAAAGATTGCTAATCAACAATTAAATCTGAATTTTAGTTCTTTTAATGAAGACAAAACAATCATTCAGATAAAAACTGAAATTACAGGAGAGAATGAGATCTTAAAAATTCATGTAAATCCTGAGAATTTAATCTTTAATAATTTGACTTGGAATATTCCTGCAACTAACCAAGTAACAATTTCAGATAAAAAAATAGAATTTCAAGATTTCCAGTTTACGCACGAGAATCAGCTTTTAAATTTATATTCTAATAAATCTTCCATAGATAAAGATCATATTGGAATCAACTTCACAAATTTCACACTTCAAAGCTTTTTAAGTTATTTGAATCCTGAAGAATATCTTGCAAAAGGAATCTTGAACGGAGATTTTATTTTAGAACAACCTTATGCCGAAACCGGAATTTTGGCTAATCTTGAAATATTGAATTTAGAAGTTATGGAAGTTCCTTTGGGTAGATTAGCCTTAAATGCTAAATCTAATGGAAGCAATAATTACGATTTTAATCTGGCTATAAAAGATGGAAATGTAGACCTGGATCTTATTGGAGATTATATAGCAGATGCAGAGGCTGCACGACTGAATCTGGATCTAGATCTTAATAAATTTAACCTTGTTGCCTTGGATAGATTTTCCGGCGAAATGCTTACAAATGGCACTGGATTTATTTCTGGAAACATGAAATTAAGCGGAACTACAATTGCACCAGAGTATAGTGGGAATTTCACTTTTAATCAAGCTGGTTTTAAAGTAGCAATGCTAAATGCAGGATTCTTATTTCAAAATGAAGAATTTACACTGAATAATGAAGGAGTGTATTTTGATAATTTCGAGATACTGGACGAAAATAATAACTCTTTCGTCATGTCTGGAGCGGTTTATACTGAAAGTCTAATTAATCCAAGATTCGATCTCACTTTTGATGCAAATAACTTTAGAGTAATGAATTCTACTCGTGAGGATAACGATCTTTTCTTTGGGACAGCAACATTAGATGCACAGGCAAAACTTACAGGAGATCTTTTATTGCCAAAACTGGATTTAAGTATAAATGTAGGTGAGAATACAGATATCACATATATCATCCCGGAATCTGGATTGGATATAGTAGAACGAGATGGAATTGTGATTTTTGTAAATAGAGAAGATCCTGATGATATTCTAACTAAAACAAAAGAAGAATCTGTTGTTATCTCAGGTTATGAGGTTAATGCTTCAATATCTCTTGAAGATAGCGCAGTTTTTAATATGATTATAGATGAAGAAACCGGAGATAATCTTCAAGCTTCAGGAGAAGGAGATCTTATCTTCAGTATTTTACCAAATGGTAGAACTTCTTTATCTGGTAAAATAGATGTAAACAAAGGGCATTACGAAATGAGTCTTTATAACCTTGTTAAAAGAAGGTTCGAGATTGTAGAAGGTAGTAGTATAACTTGGTCTGGAGATCCATTTGATGCTACTTTGGATGCAACAGCTATGTACAAAGTAGAAACTTCAGCATCCGCTTTAATGGCTCCTCAATTAGCAGGCGCAGATGCTTCGGTTACTAATAGATTTAGACAGGAATTGCCTTTTTATGTTTATTTAAATGTAGATGGAGAATTAATGCAACCGGTACTTACCTTTAGTTTGGATATGCCGGAAGAAGATCAAGGCGCTATTGGAGGGCAAGTTTATGGTCGTATTCAGCAATTAAATCAGCAAGAAGGAGAACTAAATAAACAGGTGTTTTCTTTATTGGTATTGAATAGGTTTTTTCCAGAGTCTAGTAGCGATGGAAGTGGAGGAGGAACTGCAGCTATTGCAAGGGACAATCTAAATCAGGCACTATCAGATCAGTTAAATTTATTATCAAGTAAAATATTAGGCTCTTCTGGTCTTGAGTTAGATTTTGGCTTGGATAGCTTTACAGACTATCAGGGAGCAAATCCACAGGATAGAACACAATTAAATATTGCAGCACAGAAAAAATTATTAGACGATAGGTTAATTGTGCGAGTGGGAAGTAATGTAGATATTCAGGGAAGTAGCCAAGATCAAGGGGAAAATAACTCTATTATTGGGAATGTGAGTTTAGAGTATTTGCTAACAGAAGATGGAAAATTTAGATTAAAAGGCTTTAGATTGAATAGATTTGATAATGTGATTGATGGACAGTTAATAGTAAGTGGAATCGCATTAATTTTCACTCAAGAATTCAATAAATTTAAAGAATTATTTGAAAAAGCAGTTAAAGAACAAGCTCAGAAAAGTAATGATGAATAATCGATATTTTAATAGTTACTCCAATCTATTTTTAAGAAACCTCTTCGTTCTTCTTATGGTAGGTTTTACAGTGTCTTGTAATGTAAAGCGCTTTATTCCTGAAGACGAGTATTTATACACCGGAGCTGAAGTAGAGATTGAAGCTGAAGACACAATAAAAGAACTAGATAAGCTTCAAATTGAATTAGAAACTGTGCTTAGACCTAAGCCAAATAAGAAGTTTTTAGGAATGAGAATGGGACTTTATTATCATTATAAAGCCCAACAGGAAAACCCAGGGTTTATTAATAAATTTCTGAATAAGAAAATGGGTGAAGAGCCCGTTTATGCTTCAAAAGTAAATCTTTCTCAAACCGGAGATCTAATCTTAAATAGGTTAGAAAATAGAGGTTTTTTTTTTAGTGAAGTTACTTCTAATCTTATTGAAGATGATACCACAAAAGAAGCTTCAGCATTTTATAATGTAAGATTATCTAAACCATATGTTTTAAATAAATATCAATTAGATTCAGATTCGCTAGCTATCTATTCAGATATCCAAACAGGATTAAATGAGACAGTTCTCAAAAAAGGGATGCGATATGATCTTTCAGGTTTAAAAGTAGAGCGAGAGCGTATAGATAGAGATCTTAAAGACAAAGGATACTATAATTTTAGTCCTGGCTTATTAATTTTTGAAGCCGACACAAATCAATATGATAATCATAATTTAGATTTGTTTTTACGTTTGAAGAAAGATGTGCCTAAAAAAACAATTATTCCGTATAAGATCACCAAAGTAAACGTCTATCCCAATCATGTTATTGGAAACGATTCTTTAAAGCAAGAAACAACAGTTTACGCCAATAAAAATTTTATTCAAGAGGAAGAGTTTTTTAAACCGAAGCGTTTAGATCCCTTTATCTTATTAGAAGAAGGACAATATTTTAATCCCGCTAATTCAAGTGCAACCAGTAGAAGGTTGGCAACAATAGGAGCTTATAAATTTATAAATATAAGGTACGACGAAATAGATTCTTTGAGTACAGATAGTTTAGGGATTTTAGAAGCTAATCTCTATTTATCGCCTTTAAATAAAAGAGCGCTAAGAGCAGAAGTGCAAGCGGTAACCAAATCTAATAATTTTACTGGTCCCAATTTAGCGCTTACGTATGTAAATAGAAATCTTTTTAAAGGAGGTGAAATATTAAATATCACAGGAAAAGTTGGTTACGAATTTCAACTGGGAGGTCGTGGTGACCAATCTGGGAGAACAAGTTTGGAATTTGGAATAGGATCCGATTTAATTTTTCCACGATTGCTGTTTCCTGTTAAAGTAAGGAAAGACTTTTTTACGTATGCAATCCCAAAAACTAAAATAAGTTTGGGAGCAGATGTTCTGGTAAGATCTCAGTTATATAGCCTTACGTCTTTTAATGCATCTTTCGGTTACTTTTGGAATGCTAATAAGTATGTAACTCACGAGTTTAACCCGATATCTGTAAACTATATCCAGTTAGGAAAAACGAGCGAAGAATTCAATAATATACTAATAGCAAATTCATTTTTAAGCAAAAGTTTCGATGATCAGTTTATTGCTGGAATGACGTATTCCTTTACTTATAACGGAATGGTAGATGCATTTAAAACCAATCAATTTTTCGCCAATTTTAATCTTGACATTGCCGGGAATACAATTAGTTTACTTAGTGGGAGTAATAAAAGCGAGGATGAACGAAATAAGTTTTTGGGCTTAAAATTCTCACAATATGCTAAAGCCGATGTAGATCTTAGGTACCATTTTAACTTTGGGAAAGAACAAAAAATTGCCACTCGATTATTCGCCGGTCTTGGGCTTCCTTATGGAAATTCAGATGTGATGCCTTATTCCAGGCAATATTTTGCCGGTGGACCTTATAGTGTTCGTGCTTTTAAGACTAGATCCTTAGGCCCGGGTACTTATGTTCCTGTAGATAATGGAAGTAATTCTTATTTCGATCAGACTGGTAATATTCGTCTAGAAGCAAATGCAGAGTACAGGTTTCCTATTTTCTCCTATCTTAAAGGAGCATTATTTGTAGATGCAGGAAATGTTTGGAATTCCAAAGCCAATGAAGATTTACCTGGAGGGAAATTCAGCGGGAATTTTTTAAATGAATTAGGAATAGGAGGAGGAGCAGGATTGCGGGTGGATATTCAAAGTTTCGTTATACGTTTTGATCTTGCAGCTATAATCAAAGAACCTATTGATGGAAGCCGATTTAGATTTGATTATGCAAACCCTATTTTAAATTTTGCAATTGGTTATCCTTTTTAATGCTGAAGTTTGACACCGTAAGCTAGATCGCCTGCATCACCTAAGCCAGGAACGATATATCCTTTATCATTTAATTCTTTATCTATAGTTGCGATCCATAATTTAGTATCTGATGGGAAATGATCTGCAATATATTTCACTCCTTGTTCTGAACCAATTACTGATGCTAAGTGAATTTCTTTTGGTGTTCCCATTTCCTTCAAAGCATTATAAACGTTTACAAAAGAACGCCCGGTAGCAAGCATCGGGTCGGCTAGAATAAGGGTCTTATTTTCTAGTGAGGGAGAAGCCAAATACTCCACTTTAATCTCAAACTCTGTTTCAGAAACATGATGCCTATATGCAGAAATAAAAGTGTTTTCAGCGTTGTCAAAATAATTTAGTAAACCTTGATGTAAAGGTAAACCTGCTCTAAGAATAGAACATATTACTACATCTTCTTCCGGAATATTACATTTAGAATTTCCTAAAGGCGTTTTTATGTCTACCTGATTATAAGCTAATGACTTACTTAATTCGTAACCCAGAACTTCACCAATTCTTTCAATATTTCTACGAAATCTCATTCTGTCATTTTGAATGGAAACATCCCGCAATTCTGAAATAAATTTATTTAAAATAGATTGTTGATCGCCTAGATTGATAACTTGCATGGAAAGAATTTTTGTTAAATTTAAGTAGAATATTTTTTAAGAGATTGAATCCTTCAAACAAAAATGAAGATTTTTACAAGTGGTTCTATTTTTGATATAATTGAAGTTCAAATAATTCTTTATTTTTAATACATGAAAACGTATCTAAATATTTTACTAATTACATTCGGATTTTCTTTTGGATTTTCTCAAGAAACCCCAGTAAAATCTGTTCCGGTTGGTAGGGTAGGGAATTCATCATTACCATTACCAAATGAGCAGTCTTCAATACCTTCTACTAAATCTACCAATCCATTTTTTAAATCTAAAGTTCGAACTTCCAATTTACCTTCAGAAGAAAAAGAAACTTTTAGCATGAGAACAGGGAACGATCTTTTAACAGCTGGAGATTTTATTGAAAAGAAGTGGACAGAAGACAAAAAAATTAGTGAAGAGTTCGGAAAAGATCAATATTTAGGAGATTTTAAAACTAGTGGAAGTTTTGTAGAAGTACTATGTAGAGACTACCAATTTGTAGATGGAGATAAAGTAAGAGTGTATGTAAATGGAAAGATGGTAGAATCTGTAGTGGAGCTTCAGGCAAATTACACTCCTGTATTAATTAAACTGGAAAAAGGTTTTAATACGATAGAAATTGAAGCTTTAAGCCAAGGTTTATCTGGCCCAAATACTGCCGCTTTTAAGATTTATGGAGAACAAGGAGAATTGATTACTTCTAATGAATGGAATTTACTTACAGGAGCTAAAGCCAGCGTTATTTTTGTTAAGGAATAAAACATTTTAAAATATATAAATAAAAAAGTCCCGAAATAAAATCTCGGGACTTTTTTGTGCGAATAAGGACATCTTATTCGTCTGCAATATCTTCTAATTTTTTCACTGTAGAAATTGTGTTTTTTATTTCATGTAATTGACCAGTAAGAATTGTTTTAACTTTAAGAGGGAAATGACCTTTGCTCAATTTTTCCTCATATTCTTTAGCACTTGCTTTTTCACCTCTAATACATTCTTCAAGAACGGCTTCATCATCATTTCTACTTAAGGCTGTTTTAATATCTATCCAAACTCGATGTAAAGTACCAGTAGAAAATCTATCCTTCAATTTAGGGTGGGCATTAAGATCGTGAAGTTCTTTTTCTATTTCAGTTTTAAATCTACTTCTAATTACAGCTTGTTGTTTAAAGAAATTTCTTAAATTAGGATTTTTAGCATCTTCTAGCGCTTTTTTAAATCCTTTTTCTGCATCGTAATTCTTCTCTAATAGTTCATTAAGACTTTTTACAACCTCGTCATGAAGTTCTTCTTTTGCTTCTTCTCTGGTGGTTTTCATTTTTAAGTTTTTTATAATTCTACATAAATATACACTGATAATTGCTGAAAAAATATAATCAAAATCATATTTTAGATGGGTTTAACAGTTTTTGTTAAAGAGATTTAAAACTTAAAATTATAATATTATATGTGAGGCATACTATTCAAAAACATTAAAGCTTACTTTAAAAGTAAAATTTTAAGAGATTGAATTATATTCTTTTTTATGCAAATAATTTAAAAATATTTTGTTAAACATCAAATGATTGTAGCAATTATTCCGAAATTAGTAAAGCATTCTTTTAAGTTAGATATTAATTTCAATTTTTTGGTATGAAAAAAGTACTTATTTGTATAGATTATAATCCAACCTCAGAAATTGTAGCCGATTCAGGCTATAAACTTGCACAATCTCTAAATGCTGAAGTTTGCTTATTACATGTAATTGCAGATGTGCAGTATTATGGGGTGCAATATCCCACTTTTATGGGATATGATGGTTTTGACGCGGAGGTAGATCTTAATATACATAATGAGATGATACGGGTTGCCGAAAATTTTCTGAATACCGTACGCACGCATTTAAAAAACCCTAATATAGAGACTCAAGTATTAGAGGGTAGTACCGATGATGTTATTCTAGAATTTGCAACTCAATGGAAGGCCGATACCATCGTGCTAGGAACTCATAGTCATAGTATTTTAGAAAAGATATTTATTGGAGATGTAGCTTCTAAAGTTTTAAAAAACACCAAAGCGCCAGTATATATGGTGCCAACAAAAAAATAATTTTTAAAATAAGATTTCAGTTAAGTATCTATGGAGGAAATTAAAATTTACATTGAATACATTGCAAAGGGGATGGAAGCTATTGGAGTAATAATAATAGCTCTCGGAGCAATAATAGCAATTTCTAGATTCCTTATTTCTCAACTAAAATATCAAAATCATCTTTATATTCGATTAAGGCAAGAACTTGGAAAAGCAATTTTATTAGGTTTAGAAGTACTAGTTGCAGGGGATATTATCGCTACAGTGGTTACAGAGCCTACCTTGAAAAAGGTATTCACTCTGGGTGTAATAGTGATTATTAGAACTTTTCTAAGTATTTCTTTACAAGTTGAAATTGAAGGAAAATTTCCATGGCAGGCATCAAAAGAAAAAGAAAAGACTTTCAGTTAACAATCCTTTGTTTTAATTGTATTGGCTTATTAATCAATTAAATAACATTAATTTTTAATTAATTTCATTATCTTTAATCTGATTAAAATTAGATTATTCCCTCCGTTTACCCCTATAAAATATATCCCTAAAATTTAGAAAAATAGCAATTGATCAGACTGTTCATTGTATTTGTTTTTTTAATCAATCATCAATAATAAATAATTTAATTATGGAGTTAGCGGGAACACTGGATACCACAATGAAAGAAGTGTTATCTAAAGAAATTAAAGGAAAAGTAATTTATCCAGAGGATAAAATTTATGATGAAACTAGAAAGGTTTATAATGGAATGATCAATAAGCATCCTGGATTAATTATAAAATGTATTGATACAGCCGATATTATTGCAGCTGTAAATTTTGCTAGAGAAAACAAATTACTTATTGCAATTAGAGGTGGTGGTCATAATGGTGGTGGATTAGGCTTATGCGATGGAGGTATGGTTATAGACCTTTCAGAAATTAAGTTTGTTAGGGTTAATAACGAAGATAGAACCGTTAGGGTAGGAGCTGGAAATTTATGGGGAGAAGTAGATCATGCTATTCATCCATTTGGCTTGGCTATTCCGTCTGGGATGATCTCAACAACAGGAGTTGCCGGTCTTACCTTAGGTGGTGGTGTAGGTTATCTAGCTAGAAAATATGGTCTTACAATAGATAGTTTATTGGAGGTAGATATGGTAATGGCAGATGGCACTTATTTAACTGTAAACAATCATAAATATCCGGACTTGTTCTGGGCAATTCTTGGTGGTGGCGGAAACTTTGGTATTGTAACTTCTTTTAAGTTTCAGGCACATCCGGTTAAAACCGTATATGGAGGGCCTATGTTATGGCCTATAGAACAAACAGAGGAAGTAATGGAATGGTATGATTCATTTATTGAAAATGCCGAAGAAGATCTTAACGGATTTATTGCAACTATGATAATTCCAGGACCTCCATTTCCAGACTTTCTTCATAATAAAAAATTCTGCGGAATTGTTTGGTGCTATTTAGGAGATCCTAAGAATGCGGAAGAATTACTTAAACCTGCTAGGGATTTAAAACCTATTTTCGAGCATTTAGGAGAAATGCCTTATCCCGCTATTCAAACCCTTTTTGACGGATTAATGCCCCCAGGTTTACAATGGTATTGGAGAGCCGACTTTTTTAATGAATTAGGTCCGGAAATAAGAAAAGCACATAAAAAATTTGGATCTCAAATTCCAACTCCATTATCACAAATGCATTTATATCCTATAAATGGAGAAGCAAGTAGAAAAAAGAATTCCGAAACTGCCTGGGCTTATAGAGATGCAAAATATGCAGGAGTAATTGTTGGTGTAGATCCAGATCCTGGGAATGCAGTTAAAATAACAAAATGGTGCAAAGATTATTGGGAAGCATTGCATCCATATTCTGCTGGAGGAGCCTATTCTAATTTTTTAATGAATGAAGGAGAGGAACGGATTAAAGCTAGTTATAAGGATAATTATAGTCGTTTAGTAGAAATTAAAAGAAAATACGATCCTACAAACTTGTTTAGAGTAAATCAAAATATTAAACCTTAATAAATAAACGTATGTTAGTTCTTCAAAACAAAAGCATTCAGATTCTTGTAATAACATTTGCGTTTCTTGCGATAGCTCAATTTTCTTGGTGTCAGGAACAAATTAAAAATAATAGTGAGCAATCTTTAGTAATTAATGCAAATGATAATTCGCTTAAATGGGGTCCATGTCCAGAATTTATGCCCAATGGATGTGAAATTGCAGTCTTGCATGGAGATCCGGCTAAAGAAAATGTAGATGTCTTATTTAAGATTCCTCCAAACACAGATTTTCCAGAACATTGGCATAATTCTGCTGAACGTATGGTATTGCTATCTGGAGAACTAACCGTTACTTATAACGGTGAGAATACAAGAAGTCTAAAAAAAGGTGATTATGCTTATGGCCCAGCCAAAAAACCTCATAATGGGAGATGTGGTGATTCAGGGCCTTGTGTTTTATTTATCGGTTTTGAAAAGCCTTTGGATGCCTTTGCTGTTAATAAATAAGATAATGTTCTATATATTTTTAAGCTTAAATTTCAATTTTAGCATAAAAAAAATATAGAACAGGTTGTTAAAACCTTTTCTATTTATGCGAATATTATTGTACTTTTACGCTACGGTAATCGTAAAAATGCCCTTCAAGTAATCTTATTGCCCTTAACAACAGTACGGTTTATCTTTTTTTTGAGATTTTTTGCTTTCAAAACAGTGTTTCTACGAGTTCCGAGATTGTTCATGAAGAACATATCATTATTAATTAATATTTTATATAAGAAATGGCGAGACCACAAGAAACTTTTGGTAAAAAAGAAAAAGAAAAGAAAAAATTAAAAAAACGCGAAGAGAAACAACGTAAAAAAGAGGAACGTAAATCCAACGCTAAAAGTGGTGATTTGGAAGATATGTTAGTTTACGTAGATGAAAATGGACAATTAACAGACACTCCACCAGATCCATCTAAAAAGGTGAAAGTTGATGCAGAAAGTATTGTTATTGGTGTTCCAAAGAAAGAATATGTAGAAGAAGATCCTTTTCATAAAGGAAAGGTTGAATTTTTTAACGATTCTAAAGGTTTTGGTTTTATTAACGATCTAGATTCTCAGGAAAAGTATTTCGTTCATATAAGCGAACTTATAGATGAGGTTAAAGAAGGAGATAATGTTGTTTTTGAAATTGAACGAGGAATGAAAGGAATGAATGCTGTAAGGGTTAAAAAGGCTTAGGTATTTTAACTATTTTTTTTTTGATTTCATTTAAAGTTTTTGCTATTCTGATTTTAAAAGTATCCATAATTACTTTTTAAAAGTCAATTCTTGCTGGCTCTAAGTTGTTGTTGGTGAGCCATATGATTTTCTGAGCGTGTCATTCCAGTAGATTTGCCATTTGTAATAAATTGTATGTAACTTTAGATGATAGTTTAAGTAAGTTTTAATCTCATCTAAGTATTAGGTTTATAAATGGAAATTAAAGTTCTAGAACCATCTGAAGTTACAACCGAATACTCTTCAAAAAAGTTTGAGCTAAAGCTTGAGGAGTATAAAAGCATATTCGAAAAAGTTTCCAATTCTGAAGAATTGAATAGAGTAATTTTATTAGATTTTTCAGATTTATGCAATTTCTATATTTCCGCTGCCAAAAAAGAATTTCAGTTATATTCCGAAGAAAATTCCAATCCTAAAGAATGCTATTTATTTAATTATGCATTAGCAAACCCATATAAGGACCTTATGCTGTTGCATAGGGATGTTTTGCTTCAGCTTCAAATTGCTGTTCATAAGTTAAATGAGAAAGTTGTTTCTGAAGAGACTACTCTTATCCACTTCCAAAATTCAAAAGAAATTATAAATAAAGCTCTTTATGCTTTCCAAAAATCTATAGAACAAGAGTACAGAACTATTTCAAGATTTGAAAAGGGAGGAAAAGACATATCAAAAATAACAAAACACCATAAGAATCCTTGGGATGTTTACAAGGAACAATTTAATAATATTTTAGAGCAGATCCAACTTATAGATACTGCAGGCTTTACCTTTAAGAAGGTTATAGATATTTTTGCATATATTAAAAAACATACTAAAAGTTCTTATTTAGATAGTTTAGAAGAAGCAAAGCATTCTGAAAAAACCATAGAAAATATTTCAAAATCAATGCAAGGAGGAACTAGTGATGAGTTAATCTCTGAAATTATTTCTGAAATTGATTTAGCGGTTAAAAAGGTTGAAACCTCCGGACGAAAATTAGAAACTTTTACAGACTTGGTAGATGAAAAAGTGAAGTCTTTAACCATTTTAAACTTTCCGGCAACTACAAATCAAGGGATGCTATTAATTAAAAAAATTGATTTTAATAGATCTGTAAAAAAATGGTTAGACTATGAGCTATTACCCTATTTAATAGAGCTATGGGAAAATCAAAGCAATTTGGCTTCCTATTACAAACACAGCCTTTTAAACTTAAAGAGTAGCCTACAGTTAATTAAAAATAATAAAACATCTGCAGGACTTTCTTCCCAGATTCACACTTTAAATGAAGTACAGAGAACAATAGGTTTAAATTTTAAGAAGCAGGAGCAAAGTATACTTCAAATAGAAAAAAAAATCAATACCCAGTTATTAGCAACTAATATTTATTCTTCAGAAGAATTTCTCGAAGTTTCATTTCAATCTTCACTTATACAATATACAGCAGATAGTAGCGGATTGTTTGTAAACTTGTTTAATAAACTAAAGACTGCTTTTAATAAATTAAATTCTTCATACGAAAAAACACGTTCCTCCCTTCCAGATAATTTAATGGAGAAAGCGATAAATTGTATCAATTTTAGAATGGTAAAGGAGGAGAATGCTCATTATGACACCCTTTTTCTAAACAAAAATTTTATTGGAGATCTATTCCTTGTGCCACGTATAATAGAAGAAAATAAACTTGACAAATCTTTTAAAGAATGGCAAAAGGGCTTTAATAAAGCAGCGCTTATTACAGGTAATAACCTGAGTGGCAAGTCTACATTTATGGAAGATTTTGCCAAAAAGCATTTTGGTAAGGATATTATTTTTCTAACTCCAGATAGCACTATTACTATTGAGGGGAGAAAATTTAAAACTTCGAAAAATTTAAAAGAAGCTTTGCAAGAGGTTAATAAGAATATATATAATTCTAAGCCTGTTTTAATTATAGACGATCTGGAGTTTTGGAGAGCAGAAGATGCTAGTTTACTAGAGAATGTTAGAGCATTGGTAAATTTTGCGTTTTCTGAATCTGATAGGATTTTTGTAATGGTTGCAACTTCTAAAGCTATGCAGAAACATTTGGATCAAAGACTTCCATTTTCAAATGCATTTACTACCCGTTTAGATTTAAACAAAGCTAAAACGGAAGAAATTTTTAAAGCGGTGTTAATTAGACATGGCGCTTCCCACAAAAAATTAGTGAACAAAGATAAAAGCCCTCTTACACAAAAACAGATTGAAAATAAAGTGGAAGAGTTAGCATCAAGATTTAAGTATAATATTGGAGAAGTGCTACAGGCATGGGCATATAGCACTAAAATGACCGACCCCAATTTTGTGATATTTGATGAAACCGAATGTGATTTTGAAGATTTCTTTACCTCTGAAGAATTGATTATTTTAAAATATGTTTACCTCTACAAATATGTAAATGAAATGTTGTTGAAAGGATTTTTAGGTAAAGGCTATAATTTAACTTTCGATTCTGGAATTAAGAGGCTTATAAACACCAAAGTTTTATGGAGAAATTCCGATGGAAATTTAGTCTTGAACCGCGTAATAACTTCAGATATTTACCAAATACTTACTTATAGAGGAACTTTAAACTAAATGGAATCTATCACTACATTTTATTCTTGGAATGGCTTATTGTACCTATTTATAGGACTACTAGCTCTATATGGAATTATTAAAATAATAATTACACTTATAGAAAATTCTGCAAAAAAGAATCTTGCTAATAAGAGATTTATTTTTTGGTTGCGCAACAGCTTGTTTTTTTATGTTCCTGTGGCTGTGGTGATATTTATTTTAGGATTTATTTCCATCAATTATATTACTCATACTATTATGGTGATTATTATGGGAGTTTTCGGATTTCCTTATGTAAAGAATTACTTAAGTGGAATAATATTTAAATCCAATCCTATAATTAATAAAGGAGCCCTCATTAAATCTAGAGATTTAGATGGGGAGATTAAAAAATTAATGGTTTTGGGAATGATAGTTAATACAGAAGAGGGTGAACAATATGTGAACTATTCTAAAATGGAAGAATATGGTTTTACTGTAAACTCTAATAAAAGCAGTGCCTTAAGACAAACCCTCTATCTAAAAACTGAAAGAACCAAAGAAGCTTTATTAGATCTTCTATTTGACAATCCTATTCTTAATTTTCAAGAAATACCAAGTCTAAGGAATGGGATAGAGCCTGAAGATTTAATTTTAAAATATACATTAGAATCTGGAGCAACAACAGAAGATCTAATCTCTTTTTTAAATGCTCATGATATTGTAACAAAACTAACCCGTAAACAGAATTAATATATGGAAATTTTAACCTCCTATAATTTAATAATTGGAGTGTCGGTAATTATTATACTGTCCTTTCTATTTAATGGGTTATCTAAGAAAACCAATATCCCTGCCGTTTTAATGCTAATTATGTTGGGTGTAGGGCTACAATATTTATTGGATTATTTTGATGCAGGCGATGTTAACTTTTTCCCTGTTTTAGAAGTGCTTGGGATTGTAGGATTAATTATGATTGTTTTAGAAGCGGCTCTCGAGCTAGAATTGAAACGTGAAAAACTTGTCCCCATTTTGAAAGCAATGGGAATAGCACTCATCGGATTGGTAGCTTCAGCATGGGTTGCGGCACTCATCTTATATAATTTTATTCCGGAAATGACGATGCAATCTGCATGGTTATACGCCACACCACTTTCCATATTATCTAGTGCTATTATTATTCCAAGTGTACTTGGTTTAACAGGCGCTAAAAGGGAATTTCATATTTACGAAAGTACTTTTTCAGATATTATGGGAATTATGATGTTCTACTTTTTAACAGGAAAACTGAATCCTGCGGAAGATGGCGGAATAGCTGGTTTTAGTGGTAATTTAATTCTTACCATTGTAATTTCCTTGGTCGCCAGTTATGGAATTATATTGATTTTCCAACGGATTAAAAGTCAGGTGAAACTATTTTTATTAATTGGGGTATTGTTGTTGCTTTATGCATTGGGTAAAAAAATGCATTTATCGTCTCTTATAATTATTTTAATTTTTGGATTGGTAATTGCCAATATGAAGCTTTTCTTTAAGGGGAAATTATCTAAATATCTTCATTTCGAAAAGGCGCATCATATTTATCATGAATTACATACTATTACAGCAGAAACAGCCTTTGTAGTGCGGACTTTCTTCTTCGTGATTTTCGGATTAACCATTGCAATTGCATCGCTTTGGAATATTGATGTAGCAATTATAAGTCTCTTAATAATTGGTTCTATCTACGGAATTCGGTTTGTGCTTTTAAGAATTTTTATTGGAGCAGATATCCTTCCGCAGTTATTCATCGCTCCCAGAGGTTTAATAACCGTCTTATTATTCTATGCAATCCCAGTAGAAGCAGAAATTGAAACTTTTGAACCTGGAATCTTACTTTTTGTAATTATTGGAACCAGTGTTATTATGACACTCGCCATGATCTACGATAAGCGTAGATCTTCTAAAGCCATTAAACTTGCAAACAGTACCAAAGTAGGCACAACTAAATGGAAAGCTCCTGTTCTGGAGGAAAAGGCAGGATAATAAATATTTATAGAAAAAGTTACAATAACAAATATTCTTACTGAAGTATATTTTTTAGTCCACAACATTTTAATTTTAAAAGAAAGAATGAACACATTATATACTGTAGAATTACAAGATTTTGAAACTATTTTGACATTGCCTAATTATTGGGATAAAGCTAAATACAAGGAGTTACTTGAAGTAATGGATTATGGCGATACTTCTGAAATTGCTGATGCAGACCTTAAAGATATGTGCTACATGTCTATTGCAGATAACGAACCAGAAGAAGCTGCTAGATTAATTTTAGGACATATTTTTAAAGACCGATTAAATGAAGGGCAAATAGACAATCTTTCCAACGAAATGAGAGAAGAAAAGATGTGGGAAGAATATGCTGAAATTGGCTACCACGAAGACTTTTTCAATACTGGACAAATCCTTTATGATGCATTCAATGGGAAATTTCCACATCCTGAAGCCGTTGAGTTTACAGCTAAAATTTCTGGAAAAAATTTAGCTGATTTATTGATAGATAATAAATTTTCTGAAGCTGCACTTATAAGATTGTTTTCTCAAGGGATGCCTGAAAACACTTTGATAAATAGATTATTTAATGATCAAATAACGGGAAATTCTTTTGAAGAAGCCAAAAACATTATTTGGCAATTAGAAACCAAGAAAGAGTCAGATAACTCTGCTTTGGTAACTGTAATATCTTCTAAATATTTTTTTCAAGATTTAAAATATGTTGAAAGTTTTGAAGGTAAAACACATAACGATGAAGCTGAAGAAGAAGTAGATTAATATATTTTTTTAAAATTCCAATATTTAAAATTATTGTGGAGCCTATACATACCAATATACTTAAACATATCAATAAGGTAATCGAATTATCTGAAGATGAAAAACAAGAATTCGTAAGTATTTTAGAAGAAAGAAAAGTTTCTAAAAAAGATTTTTTAATTCAACCTGGAGACTTTGTAGATTCAGAATACTATGTGGTTTCTGGCTGTTTAGAAGCTTATTATTTAGATGAATCTGGAAATCCCCATATTATTCAATTTGCAGTAGAAGATTGGTGGATCAGTGATTTTGAAGCTTTTTTTAATGAAACTTCTGCAAAACTTCATGTGGTTTGCATTGAAGATTCTCTGCTTTTGGGGATCAATAAAGCAGCTTTGGAAATCCTTTATAAACGGATTCCTAAATTCGAACGTTTTTTCAGGATTAAAACTACTAGTGCTTTTGTGGCTTTAAGAAGTAGAGTACTATCTACTCTTCAGAAGAGTAGCAAAGATCGCTATATAGAATTCTGCGAAACTTATCCTAATATAGAAAAGCGAGTTACAAATTATTCCATTGCTAACTATCTAGGTATAAAACCCGAAAGTTTAAGCCGAATTAGGAAAGCATCGAGATAGCTTAACACTAATTAACAGCACCTCCTAACATATATCAATCTTTTTTCTTTCAGTTTCTACTTAAATTTGTTGAACAATTTTCAGTTGAATTTTATACGAATTCAATAGTTATAATTTTAAAAATTTAAGAAATGAAAAATATACTTTTTGTACTCACGAGTAACGATAAAATGGGAGACACCGGTAATAAAACTGGTTTTTGGGTTGAGGAGTTTGCTGCTCCATATTATAAATTAACAGATGCAGGCTATAATGTAACCTTAGCTTCTCCAAAAGGGGGACAACCACCAATAGATCCAAACAGTGATACTGAGGATGCTGCAACTGAAGATACTAAGCGTTTTGATAAGGATAAAGAAACTCAGAAAGTTTTAGCTAATACTAAGAAACTTGAAGATGTTGATCAAAAAGATTTTGATGCGGTTTTCTACCCAGGTGGACATGGTCTTTTATGGGATCTTGTAGAAAGCAAAACATCTCAGAATCTTATAGAATCATTTTACGCAAATAAGAAACCAATTTCCTTTGTGTGTCATGCACCTGCAATTCTAAAGAATATTCAAGATAATAAAGGAGATGCTCTTGTTAAAGGTAAAAATGTTACCGGATTTACAAATGGCGAAGAAAAAGCAGTACAGTTAACAGATGTAGTTCCATTCTTAATTGAAGATATGATGAAAGAGAAAGGAGCAAACTATAGTAAAACTGGAGATTGGCAGCCTTATGCATTAGAAGATGGGCTTTTAATTACAGGGCAAAATCCCGCATCTTCTTCTAAGGTAGCCGATTTATTAATGAAAAAGTTGAAATAATTATGAGTATCAAACAAGAATTACTACAATCATATAAAATGGGAAAGTTAGAGCTACCTAATAGAGTAGTCATGGCACCATTAACAAGGAGTAGAGCAACTAATAAAGATAATAAAGCTACAGAGGACCTTCATTTAAAATACTATAAACAACGCGCAAGTGCTGGTTTAATTATTACTGAAGGATCACAAGTATCTAAAGAAGCAGTTGGTTATGTAAACACCGCTGGTATTCATACTAAAGAACAAGTTGCAGGTTGGAAAAAAGTGACCGATGCTGTTCATGAAGCAAATGGAAGAATTTTCATTCAGTTATGGCACGTAGGTAGAATGTCTCATCCAGATTTTCATGATGGTGAATTGCCATTATCTGCATCTGCCATTAACCCTAACGCTCAATCTTTTACTCCTGAGGGATTTAAAGATACTGTTACACCAAAGGAAATGACTGTTGAAGATATTAAAACTACAATAGCCGACTTTAAAAATGCTGCAAAGAATGCGGTAGAAGCAGGGTTTGACGGAGTAGAAATTCATTCTTCCAACGGATATTTGTTTCATCAGTTCTTTAATGCAACATCAAATAAGAGAACAGACGAATATGGAGGTTCTAAAGAAAATAGAGCTAAACTATTCTTTGAAGTTTTAGATGCTGTTAAGCAAGTGATTCCTGAAGATAAAATTGGGGTTAGATTGAATCCTTCTATGCATAATTTATTTGGAGTTACTTTAGATAAAGAAACCATTCCTACTTTCGATTATATTATTGAAAAGTTGAATAATTATGATCTCGCATATTTACATTTATCTGAACCTTTTACAGATGTTTCTGAAGTTCCTTATGCAGAGACTGAAATTGCCAAACGTTATAGACCAATTTATAAAGGTACTATTATGATTAATGGTGGTTTCGACCAAGAGAAAGGAAATAAGGTAATTGCTGAAGGTAATGCAGATCTTGTAGCTTTTGGGAAATTATTTATATCGAATCCAGATCTTGTAGAAAGATTTGAACAGAATGTAGAAGTTTCACCTTGGGATGAAAGCACTTTTTATAGTGGAGGAAAAGAGGGGTATACAGATTACGAAGTTAAAACTAAAAGAGAAGCTGTTTTGCAATCATAAGATTCAACAGTTTGAATATACTGTAAAATTGCTACGTCACCCTGAACTGGTTTCAGGGTCTTTTCTCTAATTTAATTAGATGCTGAAACAAGTTCAGCATAACTAATTATAATAAAAAAAGCTCTTCAATTAATTTTGAAGAGCTTTTTTTACAAATATATTTTAGAAATACAGATTTAAAACCTCACTGAGGCATTAAAATTTCCAAGCAATAAATCTGCTTTTTTTGTTTCCCTGACTCATAGGAATCACCTTATAAGTTGCTTTTAACTTATCCAATTGTTTATATATTTTGGAAAGACTTTCATTTTTAGAAATAAGCGAAGTGAACCATCCAACCTGAGTTTTAAAATTAATACTCTCCTTAATCATTCTCTTAAGGAATAGTGCTTCTCCACCATTACACCATAACTCATTAGATTCTCCACCAAAATTAAGTGGGCTACCAATTTCTCTTCCTAAGTTCTTGGTTTTTCTTCTACTTGTTTTGGCTGCTTCTTCCTTAGACGAGTGAAAAGGAGGATTACACATACTAAAATTAAAATACTCTCCCTCCTTGATGATTCCCTTAAACATATTGGAATGATCATCCTGATATCTAATTTCGATATTTTGACTTAATTTTTTGGTGGTATTAATGTTATTTTGTGCTGCTACCACAGCATTTTCATCTATATCTGCACCTACCATTTTCCAATGATAAATACTGTTTCCTAAAATAGGGTAGATGCAATTAGCTCCAACTCCAATATCTAAACCTTTTACTTCTGGAGTTAATTTTTCTTCCGCCAAAAGATCGGCTAAATGATGGATATAATCTGCTCTTCCAGGAATAGGTGGAATAAGATACTTTGGTGGAATATTCCAATCGGTTACTTTATAATGACGTTTTAAAAGTGCTTTATTAAGATGTAAAACCGACTGATTATTACCAAAATCGATAGTCTCTTCTGAATTGTTATTAGCTATAATATGATCACTTAATTCTGGATGAGCTTTTACCAGTTCTTCAAAATTATAGTCTTCGTTATGTATGTTGTTTGGATGCAAAATAAAAAGTTTAAATGTGAAACAAAGATACAGTGTTTATCTCCGTAGAAATAACTTAATGTACACTACTTCAGAAACCTCCTATGTATATTAAATAACTGTACTTTTGCAAAATGGCAAACACAATTAAAGATCAGAAAGAGATCTTAGAAAAAATGGGGATTAAGGAACTTAATCCTATGCAAGAAGAGGCTTCCCAAGTAATAGCTACAAATACCAATGTTGTTTTATTATCTCCGACAGGAACCGGAAAAACCTTAGCATTCTTATTACCTATTATAGACATGTTGAATATGAATTCTAAAGAAGTGCAAGCCTTGATCTTGGTGCCTTCCAGAGAACTTGCAATTCAAATAGAACAGGTAGTTAGAGAGATGGGCACAGGGTATAAGACGAATGCTGTATATGGAGGAAGACCTTTTTCTAAAGATAAAATAGAGTTGAAGCATGAACCAGCTATTTTAATTGGAACCCCGGGAAGAGTTTCAGATCATTTAAGAAGAGAAACTTTTTCAGTGAATGCTATTAAAACCTTAGTTTTAGATGAATTCGACAAATCTCTAGAAGTAGGATTTGAAGAACAAATGACTGAAATCATTGATGCTTTACCAAGTATCGAAAAGCGAATTCTTACCTCTGCTACACAGCAAATAGAGATCCCAAAATTTGTTGGACTGAAAAATCCAAAGCATATAAATTATCTGGATGGCAAAAAGAAGTCTCAGCTCCAGATTAAAACTATAAATTCTGCTTCAAAAGATAAATTAGAATCTTTAAAAGAAGTTTTAGACCATATTGGAAATAAGCCGGGAATTGTATTTTGCAATTTTCGAGATAGCATACAACGTGTTAGTGATTATTTAACGCAGAATCAGATTGGCCACGGTTGTTTTCATGGAGGTATGGAACAGCAGGACAGAGAACGTTCTTTGATTAAATTTAGAAATGGTACTCATAATATTATAGTAGCTACAGATCTTGCTGCTAGGGGATTGGATATCCCAGAATTGAATTTCATTATTCATTATCAACTTCCACTTAAAGAAGAAGAATTTACTCATAGGAATGGCCGAACTGCTAGAATGAATGCGGCCGGGAATGCCTATGTTATAAAATGGGTAAAAGAAGATCTACCTGATTTTATAGAATTGGATGAATTAAAAAGCCTTAAAAGTAATGATGCTTCTCAGGATACATTATGGGAAACTTTATTTGTTTCTGGCGGAAGAAAAGATAAAATCTCCAAAGGAGATATTGCCGGATTGTTTTTTAAACAAGGTAAACTTGATAAAGATGAATTGGGAGCTATAGAATTAAAACAAGATTGTTGTTTTGTTTCGGTACCCGCGGCTAAAGCAAATGAACTTATTACGTTGCTTAACAACACTAAGCTAAAGAAAAAGAAGGTTCGTATTAAACTGGTATAAAAATAAGAAAAGGTCTTTAGAGTAATTCTAAAGACCTTGTTTAGTTTATTATAACTTACTACATAGAGCGGTGTTTGGAAGCTCTTTCTTTCATAGAATCATACATAGAGTTTACTTTTTTATCGAATGCCAACGGATCCTTAAAATTCTCTTTATTGTTTTCTATACGTTCTTCTCCACCCAAAATCACATCAATTTCTTCGTTCTTCAAACCTTTCATAGTTTTTTCAGCAACTAATTCGGGGGTATCCATATCTTTAGAAGAAGCTGTTTTCATCATCGGAGTATCTGTAGCAGTTGGGTAAACCGTCATTACGTGTATCGGGAAATCCTTCAGCTCTCGTCTCATAGCTTCAGAAAATTGTTTTACTGCTGCTTTGGTAGCAGCATAAGTTGCATAAAATGGCATCCCTATTAAGCCTAAACCAGAAGACACATTTATAATAGCCGCATCTTTACTTTTTTTCAACATAGGCAAGCTATGTTTAGTAAGTAAAATAAGTCCTGTAGTATTTATGTTTTGTTGCGCTATAATATCTTCATCGGAAATATCTTCTAAAGCTCCTGCACTAACAACTCCGGCATTATTTATAAGGACATCTAAATGATCCCATTCCTCATTAATTTTAGTTGCAATCTTGGTAATGTCTTTAGGTTTGGAAACATCTCCTTGAATAAATGTAAATTTTGCTTCAGGGAAATCAGATTTCAAATCCTTCATTTTACCTTCATCTCGCCCAACAACAGCGATATTTCTTGCTCCTTCTTTATAAAACTCAGTTATTAATGCTTTTCCGATTCCTCCAGAACCACCGGTTATTAAGATGTTTTTATCTTTAAATGTCTTCATAATTGTATGTTTTAAATTCGTTTAAATAATTTCTAAATTGGCATTTCAAGCCTTAATAAATATAAGCTTTAGATATTTCGTTTTTATTAAAGTCAACTTAAAAAACCTTCGGAAACAAAGGGATATTCCGAAGATTATATTAAAATACGAAGGAAAGGAAACAAGGAATATGCTATAGTAAGACTCAATTCTATATTTTCATTATAACCTACACTTAATAGGAGATAATAAAATTATATTTGCAAACTGAAAATTTTGAAGCATGAGACCTGATAAAGCGGAAAAAAACGATATTCTTACAGAAGAGCAAATAGATACTTGTATTGCGATGTTGGAAGCTTTAGTTGAAGATACCAATCAGGTATTCGACCTTTCTGAAGCGAAACGTATCGCATTAATGAAAGCAGCTGGTGCTCTTACTCGCCCTCAGCGTGATGAGTTTATAAAAAGAAAAAAGGATTCCAAAAAGGCCGCTAAAAGAAAAATGATCGAACGGGATAAACATGCCCGAAAAGAAACTGGGATTAGAAGCGCAAGGGAAGCAACTATTTTTATTGCTCCGAGTCTTGTTGAAACTCCAAAAGATGAACGTCCGGAATTAGAATCACCTAGAAATTGCTATGTATGTAAAACCATGTACACCAAATTACATCATTTTTATGATACGATGTGTACAGAATGTGGCGATTTCAACTATGCGAAACGTTATCAAACTGCCGATCTAACAGGCCAAGTCGCCGTAGTAACCGGCTCTAGATTGAAAATTGGATATCACATTACCCTCATGTTATTAAAAGCAGGGGCAACTGTAGTAGCAACTACAAGATTTCCGGTAGATTCTGCGCTCCGATTTTCTAAAGAACACGATTTTCAAGAATGGGGAGATCGATTGAAAATCCACGGATTGGACCTTAGGCATATTCCAAGTGTAGAGATCTTCTGTAATTTTATAGAACAGCGGTACGAGCGATTGGATATTCTTATAAATAATGCAGCACAAACCGTTCGTAGACCTTCAGGATTTTTTGCTCACTTAATGGATAAGGAAGAGTTGCCTTATGAATCTTTGCCTGAATTTGCAAAGGATCTTCTAAAGGATCATCATAATTCCTTACAGGAGCTAAAAACTTTAACTGAAGGAGCGTCTAACAACCAAAACAACGTGTTACCTGTCACCTGGCATGGACCAGAGCCTGGAATAGGTTTAAGGGCTTCGGCCAAGTTATCTCAGATACCTTATAGTTTTGATAATTCTCTTTCTACGAAAGAAGTTTTTCCTGAAGGTGAATTGGATGCCGATTTACAACAAGTGGATCTTCGAAAAACAAATAGTTGGAGATTACGATTAGGAGAGATTGAAACTACCGAAATGATAGAAGTACAATTGGTAAATTCGGTTGCTCCATTTGTATTATGTAATCGTCTGTCAGATCTCATGAAAAAAGAGAATACTGGTAAAAAGCATATTATAAATGTTTCAGCCATGGAAGGGAAGTTCCATAGATTCAAGAAAGAAGACAGGCATCCACATACCAATATGGCGAAAGCTGCATTAAATATGATGACGCATACCTCTGCAGGAACATTTGCTGAAGATGGAATATTCATGAATGCGGTAGATACTGGCTGGGTTACCGATGAAGATCCTGCAGAATTATCTAAGAAAAAGGTTGAAATCCACGATTTTCAACCACCATTGGATATTGTAGATGGCGCAGCAAGGGTAATGGATCCATTGATAGATGGAATTAATACTGGCAAACATTGGTGTGGGAAATTCCTTAAGGATTATAGACCTATAGATTGGTAGAAAATAAATTAAAAATATAAGAAATGGAAAATAATAAAATACCTCAAAAACAACACAACAATCAATTACACGGTGTGAAACTGGTTGATATTATTGAGCGTTTAGTAGAAAAACA
>Ga0209309_10000702_pt1 | contig 37593 bp, 37 predicted proteins | sample COGITO_mtgs_1204_2_FD_184807 | JGI IMG/M metagenome (GOLD analysis project Ga0209309, IMG submission 184807) | Pelagic marine microbial communities from North Sea - COGITO_mtgs_120412 (SPAdes) (version 2) | ecosystem: Environmental > Aquatic > Marine > Epipelagic ... | reverse complement strand
AGCATATCTTCAACTAAAAAGGGCACCACATCTGTAAGTTGTACGGCAGCTTCTTCCGTGTTTGTAAATCCGGTTACTTTTTTACCGTTTACCAAGGGTGTACCGTCTTCATTTTTTACGCCTTTTAACGCAGCAGGTGCATGACATACAAAGGCTACAGGTTTGTTTTGACTATTAAATTTTTCAATTAATGCAATTGAATTTTTATCGTTTGCCAAGTCCCATAACGGACCGTGACCACCTGGATAAAAAACAGCATCAAAATCATCTGCATTCATATCTGCCAACACCTTTGTGTTTTTAATTTTCTCCTGTGCTTTGGCATCATTTTTATAACGCTCCGTATCTTCCGTGCTTGCATCGGGAGTATCACTACTTGGATCTATTGGCGCTTCCCCACCTTTTGGGGTTGCCAGCGTAATAGAAGCTCCTTTGTCTAATAGGCTGTAATAAGGGTTTGCGAATTCTTCAATCCAGAACCCTGTTTTGTTTCCTGTGTCTCCTAATTGATCGTGAGACGTTAATACAAATAATATTTTCATATCTTTTTCTTTTTTTGATGTTACGTGTTCTTCTGAAACTTTTTCAGAAGAAATTTTATTTTGATTATTCTTACAACTTGAAGCGACAACTAATGTGCTTACAAGTAGTATGGTATTTAAAATTTTCATAGATGTTTTTTAATACGTCATTTTTACAATTTTCTCTGCATCTTTTGGAGTTAAGGCTTGCTTTTCTCCAATACCATCCCAACCACGATCTGTAAAACGTTTTGCAATTTCTTCGGCAGTGCCTTTATAATCTGACGTATAATGAGACAATTTGGTGTCAATTCCTAATTGGTGGAAAAATGCTTCGGTCTTTTCAATAGCAGCGTATGCCTTATCTTCTTGATTTCCTTCGGTTACATTCCAAACACGTTCAGCATACTGAGCTAATTTTTCTTTTTTAGCTTCAAAATTGTATTTATAATGACTCGGCGTTACTACTGCTAATGTTCTCGCGTGGTCAATTCCAAAAAGTGCTGTTAATTCGTGGCCCATCATATGTATGGCCCAATCGCCAGGAACTCCTTGTTGAATGAGTCCGTTTAATGCCAGTGTACAGCTCCACATAAAATTGGAAGCTGCTTCATAGTTAGAAGGATCTTCTACTACTTTAGGTGCTACTTCAATTAAAGTTTGTAAAATACTTTCAGCAAAACGATCTTGTAGCAATCCGCCTACTGGATAGGTCATATACTGTTCTAAAACGTGTGTAAAAGCATCGGTTAATCCGTTTGCTAATTGACGTTGCGGAATAGACGTAATTACTTGCGGATCTAAAATTGAAAACTGTGGAAATAAGCCAGTACCGCCCATTCCTAATTTTTCTTTTGTTTCCTTTCTGGTAATTACGGCTCCGGAATTCATTTCAGAACCGGTAGCTGGTAACGTTAAAACCGTTCCGAAAGGCATTCCTTTCTCCGTTCTAATTTTTTTAGCTAAAATGTCCCAAGGGGTATCTCCTTCATATAATGCTGCGGAGGATAAAAATTTGGTTCCGTCAATAACCGAACCACCACCAACAGCTAGTAAATAAGTTATATTTTCATCTTTAATAACCTGTAATGCTTTCAGTAATGTTTCATATTCAGGGTTAGCAGGTATACCGCCAAACTCCACTACTTCAACATCGGTTAATGCATTTTTTACTTGTTCGTAAATTCCGTTTTTCTTAATGCTTCCTCCTCCGTAAAGCATCAGTACTTTCGCGTCCTGAGGAATTTCTTCGTTTAACTTTTCAATGGTATCCTTTCCAAAAATAATTTTAGTCGGATTTTTAAATTCAAAATTGTTCATAGCGTTTTTCTTTTTCTAAATTTTTTATTCAATTACTGTAACGAGGTCTTCGGTGCTTTTTCGTACTTTCACTAGGTTTGCCAACCAGTCATTTTCTTCTTGGCGGTAGCCAATAGGTAGTAATACGGCACTGCGAAGTCCTTTTTCTCTTAACCCTAAAATTTCATCTACCGCGTCAGGATCAAATCCTTCTACCGGTGTAGCATCTACTTTTTCAAAAGCTGCTGCTGCAATTGCTTGTGAAAAAGCTATATATGCTTGCTTCGCAGCGTGATTAAAGTTTTCTTCAGCATCTTTTTGTGGATAGGAATCTAACAACATGTGTCGATAGTTTTCCCAACCTTCGTTTTTAAACCCTCTAATTTCATTTGTTAAGTCGAACATATAGTTGATACGCTCTGCTGTGTAGGTATCCCAAGCGGCAAAAACTAACAAGTGAGAACAATCGGTTATAATGGGTTGATTCCATGCAACCGGTTTAATTTTTTCTTTTACTTCTTGGTTTTTTATTACAATGATTTCAAAAGGTTGTAAACCACTAGAAGTGGGAGCTAAACGCGCCGCTTCTATAATTCGGTCAACTTTATCCTGATTTACCTTTTCACCACTCATCGCTTTTGTAGCGTATCTCCAGTTTAAGTTTTCTAATAATTCCATTTTTAATTTGCTCTTTATTTATATTATAATTTTATGCTATCCCAAGCGGCTTGATAGGCTTGTTCTATATGTTTTTCTTCAATTTTAAATTGTCCGCGTTGTTGTGTCAGCATTAAGAACGCTAACGGACTTATGGTATAAGCGTATAACAAGTAGTTGGACACAGGTTTAATAATTCCTTCATTTTGACCGCGTTCCCATAAATCAAGTAAGGGCTGTAAGTGTTTTATACCCTCTTCCCTGCTCGTTTCATCAATAATGGGTGTGTTATCACATTGCGCTAAAAACAACGCTTGTTTACATTCTTTTAATTTGAAATCGGCTATTCGTTTCCATACTATTTCAAAACCTTCTACCACTTTCATATCTTCCGTATAGGTTTCAAATGCATAGGCTGTAAATGCTTCTTTTACCTCTAAATACACCTGATTAACTAGATCTTGCTTACTTTCAAAATACAAGTAAATCGTGGCAGGCGATACGTTGGCCATCTTCGCAATTTTGGAAATAGGCGTGGCATGAAAACCATTATTGTTTACTAGTTCAATAGTGGCTTGTACCAAGTTGTTTTTCTTTTCTATGCTCTTCTGAAGTTTTGCCATGCAATACCGTTGCTTTTATTTTCTTCAGCAAAGATATATTAAAAAGTGAACGTTCATTCTTTTTTAACAGGAGTTTACTATTTATTGTTAACAGGTTCCTATTTTTTAATGAAGATTTTTTTATTTTAATGCTATTAAGAAGAATAAGCAGGATATTATAACAGGTATTTTAAAAAAGATATGCTTAGTTCTTTTCTATTTTTTTATACATAAACTCGACAACGAAACAAAGTATAATAATCCCTAGGGAAATACTCACTCCTAACAGATTTTCCTGAGACTGTTGCACTATCAAAATAATAAAAGCAGCGAGGCATAATAGAGCCCCAATTGCTGTTATAATTCGATTGGCATGTACTTCTTTATTCTTTCGGAAGGCTATGTAGTTTACTATAGCAAATATGAGCAAGAATCCGGCACTTCCTGACGTTGATATGCTTTCCAGGTTTATAAAATTGGCTACCAATAACGTTAAGACTACGGTTATCAATAAACCAATGGGTTTGTTCCATAGCTGATAGGTGAATTCGTGTGGAAGCTCATCATCTTCAGCCAATTCATAACTTACCCTACTCCCTCCATATAAGGTTGCATTAATAGCTGAAAAGGTGGAAATTAAGGCAGCAATGGTCATAACCGTAAACCCTATTTGTCCAATTAATGGTTTTGAGGCTTCTGCCAACACATAATCTTTCGCTTCTTTAATCGTGTCAAAAGTAAGAGAGCCAACCGTGATAGCAGCAATGAGGATGTAAAGCAACACGACAAAGCCCACTGAAATAAAATAAGCTTTTGCTACATTCTTTTTAGGGTTTTCCATATCAGGAACGGCATTGGCGATAAGCTCAAAGCCTTCATAGGCTACAAAAATGACCATTCCACCAGCGATAAGCTGTAACGGTGATTCCCAATTTTGAGGGTTTAACTGACTTAGGTTTGCATTTCCCGATAGCCCATATAAACCAATACCTACAAATGCCAAAAGAATAAATAATTTTATAAATACGGCTATACTTTCTATTTTCCCCACTACCGACAAACTATAATAATTTATTACAGCTGCTAAAAGTACAACAGCAGTAACATAGATGTGACTGTCAATATTTTTATCGCCAGTAAAAGAATACAGCTCAGGCCCATAAGATCCAAACGCACTTGCATACAAGGAAAGCATAATAATGTAGCTTACCCATAACACGTTGTTAATACCACCGCTGAAAACTCCTTTTCCAAAACCTTCATTAATAAATTTAACCGTTCCTCCCTTATCGGGATATTGAAGAGACAATTTGGTGTAGGCATAAGCCGTAAAAAGCGCGATAATACCTGCAAAAAGAAAAGCGATTGGAGTACCTCCTTTTGCCAACGATACTGCCAGACCAAGAACAGCAAAAATACCTCCGCCCACCATACCGCCAATACCAATGGCGATGGCATCTTTTAATTTGATTGAGCTATTTTTTTTCATTATAAGTTAAAGGTAGCAAAAAGTTGGTAACTGTCCCTTCGGCTTTAGCTTATCCTGAGCATTTGTCGAAGGGCTCAGAAACCAGAAATTTTATCTAATATTCAATTGTAGTTACTTCATAGGAAGTAGTTTTTATTTATTAATCTGACCAAATAGCCAATTCGTTTCCGGAAGGATCGATAAAATGAAATCGTTTTCCACCGGGAAAGGAGAAAACATCTTTTGAAATGGTTCCCTTAGCTTTTATTATCGCTTTTTTAACCTGCTCAAGGTTTGAGTGATATAAAACAACGAGCGCGCCATTTATTATTTCAGTATCTGTTTTTTCAAAACCACCTTGCAGCCCGCTTTCTGAAAACGCTACATAGGTTGGCCCATAATCTGTAAAGCTCCACCCGAAGCAAGCGGAATAGAATTTTTTAATGGCTTCGAGGTCTGTCGCCTTTAATTCAATGTAGTCGATGTGGTTGTTTGTCATAACCTTAAAAACTTTTTAGATAATAAATATACACTTTTATAGGTTCTTTATAAGGTAAATTATAACTAAAAACTAAGCCTCTAACTCCTTTAAATCAGCTTCGGCCCTAGCAGTGATACGTTTATAGCAACGGAATCCCCAACGGGCAAAAAAGAGCACACCTATAGTCACAACTGCGTAGAAAATCAAGAGTCCTGTAGAATGTTCTTGTTGAAAAAAATCTTTATTATTAAATGCCATCGAAAACACTGGAGTTATTAGCCACATCAGTATTACACTGAAAACAGCACTTAACCGTTGAACCAAAAGCATTTGTTTTTTCTTTTTAATAAATTGAATAAGGGTGTCTTTATAACTGTTGGTAGTAAGATTTAAATTTTTCATTCCAAATAGGGAACGTAAGCTGAAAATGGGTAGTATTAATAGCGATAGTATTGATAAAATACTAGCCGTCATTAAATACCACGTATTCATTTTTTCTAAATTCAGTAGAATAAATACTACGGCCACAAAACAAACACCAGCCCCTATACTTTCGTAAAAAGAAAGCGTACTAAATCTGTTTTTAAATTTTTGTTGTGTCATATCTATAATTATTTTTTCGGTTAATTTTTTTTGTTGTTCTAATTGGCCACTCATTTGGGACCAGACGGTTTGCATTTCTTCTAATTCCATCGTGTTACTTTTTGGTAATTTCTTTTTTTAGTTTTTCTTTTATGCGAGCCATGCGGGTACCGATATTGCTAGTGGTTAAACCGGTTATGATGGCAATTTCTTCATACTTTCTGCCTTCGAGAAAGAGAAAAACAATCCCTTTATCTACATCGCCTAAATTTTTGATAGTTTCGTATAGCATCTTTATTTGTTGCTCCAAAACAGGATCATACGTTTCGTGCACTAGCACGACTCCATCAAGCGGGACTTTTTTTCCGTTACGTTTTTCTTTTTTTGAATAAAGTACAGCTGTGTTTAAAGCTATTCGGTACATCCAAGTGCTTACTTTCGCATCACCCCGAAAACTTTTGAAGCCTTTCCAAAGGTTATATACCACTTCTTGATACAGATCTTTTTGGTCATCTTGATTATTCGTATATAAACGAGTAATCTTATAGATAATCCCTTCGTTCTCCTTAATGATGTTTGTAAACGCTTGTTCTGTATGCATTAAAAACCTTCTTTACTCTATTAGAGTTCAAGTTGGCAAAAAAATCACACTTTTATTGAAGTTTTTTTTAATTGAAACAAAAGAAAGCTGTCTTTAAAGTAAAAAATAAACCTTGTCAGGTTGAGCGCAGTCGAAGTTTGACAGCTCTAATTACTTTAAAAACAGCTTCTTTAAAATAGATTTAGAAATTGGAAGAAACGCTATATTTCTTTCATAACTTCTGAAAAGATTTCAAACGATTTAATACGCGCTTCCGGATCATAAATATGGGAGGCAACCATAATTTCATCAACGCCAGTTTTATTTAAAAACTCTTTTGTTAGTTGTTTCACCGTCTCTTTGCTTCCTATAAAAGCATATTTCAGCATCTTTTGAAACGCTGGGTTTTCGAGAATTTCTTTTAAGTCTGAAGTCATTTCAGTGGGTGGTTGCACGTAATCTATTTTTCCCGTCATTACGCCAAGCATCATCCTGATTAGCGACGTTGATATTTTTTCGGCTTCTGCATCGGTATCGGCTGCAATTACATTTACACACGCAATGGTGTAGGGTTCTTCTAAATATTTAGAAGGCTGAAAATTATTGTAGTAAATGTTTAGCGCTTCAAACAAATGCGTGGGCGCAAAATGACTCGCAAATACATACGGTAGGCCTTCCTTGGCCGCTAAATATGCACTATCGGTACTAGACCCCAAAATATAGATGGGCATCGTTACGCCTTCGGCTATGGGCGCTCTTACTTTTGCGTGTTGATTATCTTTTGAAAAATACTGTTGAATGTTCCGTAGTTCTTCCGGAAATTTATACACCGCTTGCATTCTATCTGGCCGAATGGCTTGCGCGGTGACTTGATCGGTACCTGGCGCTCTTCCTAAACCTAAATCGATACGATCTGGGTATAAGGACCCTAAGGTGCCAAATTGTTCCGAAATTAATAAAGAAGAGTGATTGGGCAACATAATACCGCCAGAACCCACTCGAATGGTTTCGGTGCCGCCTGCTATATGACCAATAAGTACCGAGGTAGCCGAACTGGCTATACTCTTCATGTTATGATGCTCTGCCAGCCAAAATCTTTTATAACCAAAAGTTTCGGCTTTTTGAGCTAAGGTAAGACTGTTTTTAAATACATCGATGGACTTAAAATCTACCCCGATGGTTGCTAATTCTAGTATGGAATATGGAATGGTGTTCTTTTCTTTTTCTTTCATAGTATTGTATATACTTTACCACAAAATAAATCAAAAGATCTGTTTATTATAGTTAATAAACTTATAAGTATTTAACGAGATGTTACGCTTATTTTTTCTTAACCCGAACAGCATTCATACCACGTTGTCCTTTTTCTAATTCAAAAGAAACGTTGTCGTTTTCATCAATTTCATCAATTAATCCACTTACGTGCGTAAAGTACTTTTCTTGATTTTCTGAATCAATAATAAATCCGAAACCTTTACTATGGTCAAAAAAGGAAACTTTCCCTTTGCGTACTGGATCAAAAGCTTCTTTATCTGCTTCCGTTTGTTTGGGAACCCCAACAACAATTTCATCTGCCTCTACCTCTACCTTTTGAGAAGGATCTGGAGGTGTATCGGTTAAATTACCATTATGGTCAACATAGGCAAATTCAATACCTGGCCCTTTTTCTTTCGCTTCTGCTTTACGAGCTTCTTTTTTCTTACGTTTATCTTCTCGCTTTTTTAATCTTTTCTTTTCTTTTTCTTTCTTCTCGTATGTTTGTTGTGACTTCGCCATTCGTTTGTTTAATAGGTTATTACGTAGTTTAATTAAAGAGTGTCTTTAACCACTTAAAAAATGTTATAAAAGAGTGTGTTTTTTAAGACTGGTTGAGAGTAAATGACAGGCTTAGCATCCTGTATATCTCTAAAAACTTTTACAAAGATACTAGATTGTAAAGAAATATGTAAGTGTTTTAAAGAAATTCTCTTAAGAGACCCTATTGATGATTAAATATACTTATGTTCATGCTACACACTATTTAAATATAAAACCACCTTAGTAAGGTGGTTTTATTGGTTACTTAGTTGTGGTTAATTACGCCAACCGAACGTTAATAGCATTCAAGCCTTTTGAAGTAGTTTCTGTTTCAAATAGTACTTTGTCTTCTTTGCTAACCTTATCTACTAGTCCACTTTTATGAACAAATATTTCTTCTTTAGAGTCAGCAGCGGTAATAAAACCAAAACCTTTAGTATTATTAAAAAACTTAACGTTTCCTTGTTCTACGTTTTTTACTTCTTCTTTTTTAGCTTGGAATATGTTTGTTATAAATTGTTTAAATGATTTCATCGTATTCTATATTATTGTTATTAATGCGGCACTACCCTACAGCATTGAAAGTTAAAAGGTAATTCGTTAGTAAGCTGATTTTCTAATGAATTATTTGGTAGTGAAAAACACAAGTACTTAAATTAAACTTGATGTTTTTTTTTGATTGTATTAAAAAGTCCTTTTGGCATGTAGCAAGTAATGTGAAGAGAAATTAATTGACTAGTTGCTGTATGATACTTTAATGCGGTAAAATTAGTTTAAATTATATTAGCACAGGGGTTAGAAGTGTTAAATTAACATATACCGCTTATTTATTAAGTTGCGCTGCCAATTCTTTTGTTTTAGCCAACGTTATAGGCTTTGTAAGTATATCTGTTACGTTTTTATTTTTCTTGGCTCGCGTATGGTCTTCTGGAAATATGGAAGAGGTAATTAGGTAAATTGTAGTATGTGCTAAAATATTTTCTTTTTCCAATATATCGATAAAATCCCATCCATCCATAAAAGGCATATTAATATCAAGAAAAACAACATTACTCTTCTTTGTATTTTTGTTTGCTTTTAAATATTCGAATGCTTTTTTTCCAGAATTAAATACAATAGGATCTATAGATAACCCACTAATTTGAAACATCCGTTTTGTGATTTTACAGATTATCTTATCGTCATCTACTATTAGAACTTTTGTTTCCATTTCTGATAATATTTAATAAATATCACAAACACTATTCCATTAAATTAATTGTCATTTGTTTTTTCTGAAATATCCTTTACGATAGTATCCATTTCATTGGCAGATTCAATGACATCTATTAATAAATCTTCTTTTTCTGAGACTTGCAGTTCTCCATTATCAATTAAATCTACAATACCCATCAATCTTGATAAAGGCGCTCTAAAAAGATGCGATTGCTCCCAAGCTATTTGTTTAAGCAGTTTATTTTGATCTTCAATAGCTTTAATGTGAGCCAATTTTTCAGTGACATCTGTCATCGCACCTACCATTCTTACAGCTTTCCCACTTGCGTCTCTAATAATTACGCCTCTATCAATTACAAAGGCATATTCACCGTTAGACTTTCTATATCTATACTCGTGAGACCAATTAACTCTATTTTTATTGAGAATTGCTGCTTCTATATTTCGTTCTGCCTCTTCTTTATCTTCTGGGTGGAGGTGTTCACTCCATGAAAACTCCCTAGGGTCTATTGTTGTAATGTCATGTCCGAAAAGCGTTTTAAACCCTTCCCCTCTGTATTGTGTATCATCTAGTATGTTCCAATCCCAAATGGCATCGTTGGTTGCTTGCGCTACTTTTTCAAAACGTTCGTTGCTTTGTTTAATTTCTTCTTCCGCTAATTTACGGTCACTTACATCCATAAAGTAAACTGACAAACCGGTCTCGGAGGGATACACTGAAATTTCAAACCAACTATTTACAGGAGCATAAAAGTCTTCAAAATGGACAACTTCCCCAGTTTTCATTGCTTTATGGTAAAACTTGTAAGAAGGAAGGTCTATTGCATCCATGAAAACATCCCATAGGTTTTTACCTAAAATTTTCTTCTTAGGCGTATGTAACACTTTTTCTGCTATAGAATTCCAATAGGTTACCTTCCAGTTTTTATCGACCGCAAAAAAAGCATCTCCAATTCGTTCAAGTATTTCATTTTTCTCTGAAAGTGTTTTCGTAACGTTAAGTTCTGCTATTTTACGTTTATGTATATCTTGAAAATTTCCATACAACTTTACGCACTTTCCGTTTTTAAATTCTGCTTGTCCCATTGTTCTTACCCAGCATTCATTACCTTTCATTGTTATAATAGGCATTTCAAAATCCCAAGACTTGCCTTTTTTTATTGCTTCATCTACTTTCTTTTTTACAATGTTTTGATATTCTTTTTTATAAAAGCTAATTCCTTCATCTAAAACAGGTGCATAGTTTGCCGGTACCTCGTGTATTTTTCGTGTTATATCAGACCAATACATGGTTTTTTTATTCACATCTAATTCCCAACTGCCAATTCTAGCCATTTCAGTAGCATCATCTAGTAGGTTTTGTAATTTTTTCTGTTCGGTACTATTTTTTGCTACTGCATAGATAAATTCTTTATCTGCCGTTACAGCAGATGTCCAGTCCAACCATATAGTCTGATTCGATTTTGTTACAAACCTGCTTTGAACTTGTAATGTAGTTTTTTCTTTAAGTAATAAATCTATATGATTTTTAAAAGTTACTTGGTCTTTGGGATGGACAAACTTTATAAAATTATGATCAACAATTTCATCTTCTGAATATTCTAATAAATTACACCCGGTAGCATTTATACGTTTAAAATTTCCGGTACCGTCTAACATGCAAATAATATCTGGAGCCAACTCTACTAATCGTGTTAGTTCGTCTTCCACTTGTTTTCGGACTATTTCCCCCGCTAAAAAGGGATTAATTTCTTCCCACAAACGTTGTATGGTAGTTCCGTCAATTCGCTTATTTTTTGTTCCTAATAACCAAACTCCTACTGTAGTAGTATTAGTATAAATAGGTAAAATCACTATATTTTTTATACCAGCTTCTATAGCTGCTTTTTCTCTAATAAAATCTTTATTACTATGTTCAATATTCCAGAAAACAGGAATTTGGCTTTCCGCGACTACTCCCGGAAGTCCTTTCCCAAAAGGCAATTTTGGCATTTCTTTTGAGAATGAATAGAAACGGTTTGTTTCGGCTTCGTTTTTTATTGCAACACAGCTAATTTCATTTTTATTAGTATTGGTTAACCAGACTTCAGATATTGAAAATATGGTATGACTTAAGGGTATTCGAGTAAACTCGTCCAAGGTAGTTTGTAGGGTTCCTGATTTATTGAAAATATGGGAGAATATTTTTAAGACCTCCTTTTTTTGTTCTGCTAACCAAGTTTCATAAACATCACTTAATGCGCCTATCATACGTATAGGGACTCCCACCTCATCTCTTATAATGTATCCTTTTTCTTCTACTTGGGCATAGTTGCCATCTGCTTTTTTAAAGCGGTACTTTGCTTTCCATCGGTTTCTAGATGGATCGGCTAAACATGTTTGTAAGGAAAGTAAGTTTTCCTTTAAATCTTTAGGATGTACCAATCTCTCCCATTTGGAAAGCGGGTATTTTTCTTCAGTCAATGTATATCCAAACAATTGTGAAAAGCTTTTACCCCACCGAATATGATCTTCTACTAAATTCCAATCGTATATGGCGTCATTGGTCGCTAAATTAACATAGTTAAACAACTCGCTATTAGACTCTAGTTCATGCTTTTTTTGAAAATGTTCTATTATAATTCCGACTAGAGAGGCCGATCTTTCAAAAACTTTTAATTCTTTTTCTGAAGGAGTTCTTATGCTTCCGTAATAGTTTGCAAAGGTGGCTACCACTTCTTTTTTAGCATTAAATATAGGTTGAGACCAACACGCTTTTAATCCTAATGGTAATGCAAAATCTTTGTATTGCTCCCATAATGGATCTGTATTAATATCTGATACTATTACTCGTTTTTTTATAAAAGCAGCTGTTCCACAGGAGCCTGCTTTAGGACCTATTAATTTACCATTAATTGCAGTCGTAAATTCTTTAGGTAACGAACAAGACGCCACGTGCCAAACTTTATTGTTTTTAATTTTTAAAATAGAAGCTTTTAATGCAGGAAAAATATCTTCTAATCCTTCTATATAAGTGTTTAGTACTGTGTGTAAACTAGCAGATGGATCAACCGTTTGTTCCATGATGTTACGTTCAAGCTGATCTAAATAATAGGTTTGCACATTTACTTTATCACCTAATGGATTACTTGCAGTACCATAGATAACGTTTTGGTCTGTGTCGAATACAAAACTCCAATTTAATTTAAGGGAACTCTTTTCTGAAAGACAATGAGTTGCCGAGAATTGCTGAGGGGAATCATTATTTGTTTCTTTCTTTAGTAATTCGGTAAAACGTTTAACATCCTCCTCTTTAAGAAGTGTTGTAAAAAGTGTATTTAAAAAAGGACGCTCTGCAGAAACCAATGTTTTTGTTGCTACCTCATTTAACCATTGCACTTTCCCCTCAAGATCGATAACGCATATCATATCAGAAAGGGTATCCAAAAGATTTAAATAAGCTTTATGCATAAAAGTTTAGTATTCAGGGGAGTTAACACTATTAACTTATTTGAGTAAATTAACAGAAAGCGATTTAAATGTAATTAATTTTTCTTAATTACTTAACACTTTTAACTTTTACTGTTACACCGTTTCATGTTAGTTTAAAATGCTAAAGAATTAAATTAATTGTATTGATTGTTAATACTTGCTTCTTTCTTTAACACTTCGGCATAAAAAAATACTAAAGTACCCTACAAAGTATTGCCGCTCTTAAAATTGCCGTATCTTTAATACACACACTTAAACAATAAATAAAAAAACAAAAATAATTATGAAAAACGGACAGAAGAAAGGAATAGCAGCAGCATTAGTAGGTTTAGGAGCAGGAGCTATTGCGTGGTGGCAATATAAGAGAATGTCGCCTGAACAAAGAAAAGAGTTGAAGTCTAAAGTTAACACTGCTGGTGATAAAATTAAAGATACTGCTAAAGATGTCGAGTCTTCTTTAACTGAAAAGTACGATCAATTAAAAGGAAGTGCTAAAGAGAAAGTAGACAATATTAAAAACTAAACTACTTTATTACAAGATACAGAATCCCGCTTTAGGCGGGATTTTTTATTAACTGGTTTTCAGAAGATAAATGTTTATCTTTAAATAGTAAACCAATAGTTATGCAAAAACTCGTACGGATTATAGCAGCAGCTTGGGGTGCTAAAAAAATTGGCGGTGGCAAATGTGGCTGCATTGGCACCATCGTAGTGTTTATTATTTTATACTGGTTGTTAGGATACGTTTTTAAAATATTCTAAAAACCTTGGAGTTCCTATTTTACGTTTTTTGAAAATTGAGTCATCAGGAGCTCTAGCTTCGGGTCGATAAAACGCTTGCAAAAAGGTTTTTCAGGATCTTTTTGATAGTAATTATGCAACGACTCCCTAGAAGCTTTAAAAGCTGAAAAAGGAAGAACTTCGGTAACAAGAATTGTATCGAAGTTACTTTGTAATAGCTTAATAGCTGTAATCGCCTTTTTCTCTTGTGCGGCATTATAACTATAAACAGCTGAACGATATTTCTCTCGCATCGCATGAGCCGAAGTACTTTTATGTGTATGCAAATGAATCTCAATGAGCGTTTTAAGAGCTATTTCTTCTGAGTTGAAATGAACGATAACCCCTTCAGAGAAACTACTGTTTTTGCCAGTAGAAGCTATATACCCCTGCTCTACTCGCTTTACTCCAACCAAGGATTGAAACACAGCTTCTGTACACCAATGGCATCCGCCACCTAACGCTATTTTCTGTGTTTTCATAGGTACTTATTTGATTCTATAGGATTATGGTTTCTTAAAAAGTCAATCACTTTTTCTTTTGGCATTTCGCACGGTTTTAAAATTTCGGTTTTGGTCGTTATATAATAGTTTAGGCTTATAACATCGGTACCGCCTAATTCTTCTGCATAAATTTTTATGCTCTTACCATCATTATAATCAGTTCTAGACACTCCGTATTTTTTGTTTCTAAATGTTACTTCAGAATAACCTATGGAAAACTTTTTTATAAACTGTAAAACCATTTTAAATTATAATAAAATATTGTCTAATAAAAAGCCTTCTTATTACAGAAGGCTTTTACTTTAAAATGTATTCTTACTTATTGCTTTTTAAATTTCAATGCTGCGGAATTAATACAGTATCGAATGTGTGTGGGTGCTGGACCATCCATAAATACGTGACCTAAATGAAGACCAGTAGCTTTTTCAATTACCTCGTTACGGTTCATACCATTGCTGGTATCTTTTACCCAAATAACGGCATCGTCGTTTAAAGGTTTTGTAAAAGAAGGCCAACCGGTACCTGAATCAAATTTAGTTTCAGAGCTAAACATTGGCTCCCCAGTTGCGGCACTTACATAAACTCCTTTTTCATGATTATCATAATAGGCATTGTTAAAAGCAGGCTCGGTTCCTTTTTTAACCATAATATCATATTGTTCATCAGTTAAATTTTCTTTCCAATAACTGTCTGGTTTTGCTTCTGGAAATTTGTCGGTCATGGCTATATCGGAATTGTCCATTTTCGCATCGTCCTGCATTGCCATTTTTTCTTTTGCATTCATGGCGTTGTCAGAATTTTTCTTTTGCTTTTCCTGACACGAAACTGTTAGTACGCTTATCATAAACAGAAGGGTACTAAATTTTAAAACTATAGGTTTCATAATATTGTTATTTATATGTTTGATTAGTAAGTCGAAAGAACGGGTCTTATATTTCAAGTATATACTTAAAATACTGTTACAATTTCAACAAATTTATTAAATGTATGTTAACCTATCCTTATAACAGGCTGTTTTACAACAAGGTTTAGCTCTTTTATCGTAGCCATATCGGAATCATAAAATAAAAAGCATCCTATTAATCGGCAGAAAGCATGTATAAAACCTTGCTTTACCATTGGTTTTAATATACCTAAAAATGGGTATTGTATATAATTGTTGTACCTCATACTTTTATAAAAAGCGGATAGGTATGAAAACTTCACTTCTTATGTTTATACTTTTATCACTTAATTTCTGTAATGGTGTTGAAGAAAAAGAAAATACGCACACTGGGGTCAAAACTGAAAAAGCTCAGATAGAAAAAAGCGAAATATCAACTTTGACTACTGATTACGGCATAAATAGATTCTATGCCGCAAAAATTGGTAAAAAACACATTCAATTATTAAAAACTTCTAAAAACACACTTGCTTTTGTAGTTCCTGATTTACCACAAAGATTATATGTTTTAGGGGTCGAACCAGGTACTAGCCGTATAAAAAGAATAGAAACCAATACTATGTATTCTAAAAAAATACAAGCTGTTGGTTTAAGTCATTTATCAACCAATATTACAGTATTTGAAAGGCCTTTTTACAAAAGTCATCAAAGTCGAAAAAGATAGTACTGATTACTAACTATTCCTTTTTGTTTTCATTAGCGATTACTTTCTACGCTTGATCATTTACTATTGTATAAGCTAACAGTTTCTCTTCGTCATCAGGAAGTTTTATGGTACCTGTTTGTTGTAACCCTAGTTTTTCCAATAGACTTTGTGATGCCGTGTTGTTTTTTGAAGTATACGCCTGAATGCGATTGATACCAAATTCAGAAAAAGCAACGTTCATTATTTTATTTGCTGCTTCAAAGCCATATCCGTTTTTTTCAAACTCGGGTAAAAAGGCAAAGCCAATATCTACGCCTTCCACTCCTTCTCTATCATAGAGTCCACAACTACCCATTTTGGCTTTGTCCTCCTTTCTTATAACAGTATAGTTACCATATCCCAACCGTTCTAACTGCGGCGTCATTTTGGTTTTTATATAAGTTTTTGCATCTTCTAAAAATCTAATATTTCGATCACCAATATTCGTAAGCCATTTAGGAGTATTTAATAGTTCATATATTAAATCCGCATCTTCTTGGTTGGTAGGCCGTAATAGCAAGCGTTTGGTTTCAAAGGTTTTGTAGGTCATATAAAATGTGTGTTTTTGGATATTTTCTCCAAAAAAAAATATTACTTGTTTACTTAGCAAGTTGAATATATTGATACAGACATAATCTATCTACATCACCTTTTCCGCCAAATATTTTTGGACTTCATATACATTTATATTTTTATTAAATTTTTTACTGACCGAAGGCGTGTTTTCACTGGATATCCATATTTTTAATTCAGCATCCAGATCAAAGGTGCCGGAAGTTTCTAAGGAAAACCTTGAGATGCTTTTATAAGGCATCGATTTATATTCTACTTTACTCCCGGTTAATCCTTGAACATCTATCAAGATCAACCGCCTATCGGTAAACATAAACGTATCTCTAAATAGTTTAAACCCTAATTCTATTTTTTCATTGTCAACCAGTAAACGACCGTATTTTTCTACTAGTTTTTCAGAAGAAACCGCACTGGCGTTTCCTAGCAATTTATTGAATAATCCCATGTTTTTTTAGTTTTTTATATGCCTTTGTTGGCATAAAATAGCTTTAATTTTAGTCTATCCTATTCAAATATTCTTTTCTTAAACAATACGTTCATTTTTTTGAAATCTTGTTTGGGATTTTTACAAATATAAATCCGCTGGTACAGTTCTTCTTCATTGTCAGCATACGGGTTATATATTGATTTAACCAAAGTAACTTCTTCAAAATAGGGTTTAAAGAAATCTCCCACCTGATAACTCAGTGCGATAACAGTATTCGGCATCTCGTCTTTGGGTGTCCAACTGTAAAAGCTTCCGTGATAGGAAAATGCTTTGGGAAGATTGTATGATACTCCAAAAAGACTCAAAGCTCCCGCCTGTGCATAATGTTTCCCCCAAATTAAGGAGTTCTTTTTCTCGGTATTGGGAATACTGTCATAAACCGACTGTAACGCTTGCATGGTTGTTTTCCATTTGTCTTGTGTATAATATTCATCATATTTAACACCAAATTCACCTCCTTGAATATCTTTCACTTCGTATGGATATACTTTTTCAAGATACCGATCAAAACCATAAACAGGCATTCCAAAAGGGATAAGTACAGCACCTAAAAGCATAAAAACAGTAATAGGATACATCACCCATCTTCTTTTAACCAATACAATTTGCTCCCAACATATCGCTCCAAATGGGAGTAGCGTTATTATGATAGGATAAAAATAATAGCTTTTACCATTTTTGTATAGAAGCAATGCAAAAGATAATCCAATAGCCATTGCTAATATGCGAACTACAGTGATACTTTTTGATTTTAAAAAGTAAAGAATTGCAGGTATTATCAGTAATAAGGACACTACTGGGTTAATAGCAATTACCAAATTTGTTACATTTTCAATCCTGCTTATTTTATCTAACTGTGTTTCATAAAGCCTCGTAGTCATTTGTAACAGGGGGAAATCATTCACATATTGCCAAATAATATTGGGTGTAATGCAAAGAAGAAACACAATTACATTAAACCAAAATTGGTGTTTTAGTAAGGCCGTTCTAGTTCTTTTAAAAAACAGTAATGATAATAGGCCAAAAAGGAAAAAGATGCTGTCGTATTTTGTTAAAAAGCCAAGAACACAAAATAATGTAAGGTACCACAAGGACTTTTTATCGAGGTACTTTACAAACCGTACCAGTTGGTAAAACCCTAAAACCCAAAATAACTGACTAAAAACCACAGGTTGAAAAAGTTGTTGCGAACGTCCAAAACCCGGTGCTATAACAATAGCCAATAGCACTAAAAATACTGCTTTGCTTTTTCCTCCTAATTCAAGCGTTGTTTTTGCTACATAGATAATAATGAGTATTGCCGCTACGTGAGAAAAAATATGGTGTATAAATACGGAGTTGGAATGAAATAAGTTTTGCACGAAAGCGATGACAGCAATTAAAGGTGGGAATTCCATATAACCAAACGCTAGATGGTTTCCTGTTTCAATATGTAATAACTCATCTCCCTGAAACCCTGAATGACTGTCTGCTACTAGATGTAAAATTAGTTTTATGACGCAAAAAAATAAAACTAGCAACTTAGTTTGTCTATTCATTTTTTTGATTTGTTATCATATAGTCCACGCTATAAATATAAACAAAATACCATTTAGTTTTTCTCTGCTCTTGTTGGTGGAAAATACCAACAAGGACTTAAAAACTGAAGAGTAGCTTACTGTTTACTGCCGTTCAAATATTCAACCAACTCTAACATTGTTCTACTCCCATCAATATTCTTGTAATCTAGTTTTACAAAACCATATTTTGGGTTAAAGTAAGCCGTTAAGGTTGTTTTGCCTATCCTACTCGTTGCGGTACTCTCAATAACGTAGCAATCCAACTCGCCTACCGAGGTTGAAATTGTTTTTTGGTCGGTAATCTGGTAGGTATATTTATTCTCTATAGAACCTTCCCATGTTTTCCAACGTGTATCCCCCCAAGCACTCCCAATTCCAAGGTTCCACTCCCACTTATTACCTACTTTGTAGGGAGCTTTAATAAACGGAAACGGATTTAACTCTAATATACGAAAGTACCGATCTCTAGGCGGGTGCATCCAGACATTGGCTTCATTTTCAATTACACCAGAACTCCCAGTAAAGGGAGCTTCTCCAACATTAGTTAGGTACTTGTATTGTATAATCGTCTGATTGTAATCAGGAATATACCTAATCATTGGTTCTAGACCCGGCTTAACCGTTATCTGCACTTTTTTAATGGTGTTTCCATCCGTTGAATCTTTTGCTACAAAATGCCATTCAGACTTTATGCCATTGGCGTCCTCCTTTTCACTCCATGTAAAGTATCGCTTTTCATTGGTCGCCGTAGTATGCTCAAAACCGTAGGTAAACACCGTCCCCTCTGTAAAAGTTTGGTTATTCTGCGTATAGCGGTTATCTTCAACATTGGTCGAATCAAATTGCTCTACCGTTATTCCGTCTTCTTCTACCAATATATAGTCTTTTTTGGCAGTAACAGGTTTATCTTGACAGCTTACTATGCTATGTAATAAACCTAACAATATAAGATACGTCAGTTTCATATAAATTGAGTTTAAATTAGAAGTGTTAGCGAAAATAAGTATCGTTTACCTTATTAGGTTGTTACTCTCTTTACGCAGTAAATTTCTTACTAAAAAAACTAGTAACCCTATTGCTACTAGTCCAACCGCTATATATAGAAAGCCTAACGTGGTCGTCTCACTATCTACATGACTAAAAGCGAGACTAGGCCCTAAAAATATAGCCAACGGAACCACGATTGCTAATATAAGTATAGATAGTACTTGTCCTAATTGTAGTAGTTTCATAATTCATTGTTTTAATTACTATTTATTAATTGATCCTTTTAGTGTTTTCCACCAACAAGTTAATTGTACTTTTCCTTCTCAACTACCTCCCTACCCGCATATGTATTTCCCATTCAGAAGCTTGTAACCGATCTCCTCTTTTCCAAGCTTTTTCTAAATCAGCTTCTATTTCATCAATCGGGTTTTTGCCGTTTTTGTTTTGATAGCGTTGTACTGCCGACCAACTATGGAGGAGCCCGATGAGATCTTTTAAAGCCAGCTTTTTATGAATGGTAAAAGGTGGTGTTTCTATTTCCTGAAACGGAAAAGGAATGGTGTGGTATTTCTCAGCTACCAATTGATTTCCTGGTTTCCAATACCCGTGTAAGATCGTATCGTGAAAATAACGGATCACCGCATCCACTGCATCAGAGATAGCAGGCATCCCATAGGTCCAGACGGCAAGTACGCCATCGGGTTTTAATACCCGGTTTACTTCTGCATAAAAGCGATCAAAATCAAACCAATGCAAGGCTTGTGACACGGTTATAATATCAACAGAAGCAGCTGCTAATGCCGTTTCCTCCGCTTTTTCTACGCGATAGGTAATCTGTTTGTGTGTAACGGCATGCGTTAATTGCTGTTCACTGGGGTCAGTGGCATATATTTTTTTATAATAGGCAGTCAAACCAACCGCAGCTTGTCCATTGCCCGTACCACAGTCCCACGCCAATTCGTGACTGCCCGTAAGCGAAGCTAACCATGTAAACATATCAACAGGATACCCTGGCCGATAGTTTTGGTAGTGCCCAGCCTGTTTTGAAAAATAGTCTTTAAAAGGTTTCATTTTTTGTGTTTTGTCCTTGTTGATGTTTTTCCATAACAATCTGTTATTTAACTACATATACTTTGTATTAGTGCAAAACACCAATGCTAGCCTAAATATAAACGTTAACTTTAAAAAACTGATATAGTGCTTTTTATAGGACACAGTGTTGTGCTTAGTCTTTTAATTCTTCTTTAAAAAACTTTCAACTTTTGTGTAATAGTCCTCTCCATAATATTTATAAAAATCTCCATTCGGTTTAATAACAATAAATGCTTTGCAATTTTGATGTTCAGTAAACACATTTTTATAGAAAAACCCAGAATCCAATATATATTCAGTCATTTTTTTATAAGTCTCTTTATTATAGGAATCTTGAGTGTACACAAAGAAATCAATAGCATTGTTGTTGGAACTAATTCGAGACGAAATTCTTATTCCTTTATTGACCATTTGCTTATTATCTTTTTCGCTAAATCGAACTGATATACAATTTGGCGCTTTCTGGCTAAAATTTACAAGAATAGACTTGTCATCAGGAATTGTAGTTGTTAATTCTGTTTCCAGTTTTTTTATCAATTCGTTGTAATCTGTGTTATTTAGTGTTCCAGAATAAGCTTTTTCACTGTTCTTGTACTTTGAATTTGGTTGTGTATTGACTCCCTTATTTGTTCCACAAGAAATAAGTAAATTTATTGATATTAAATAAATTACTTTTTTTAAGATTTTGTTCATAGACTATAGTTAGGTTAGATTATGCACAACGCTTTGTTGGTTAGTTACGTGGTTGGTGCAAAACACTAACACTGGCGAAATTATTCTGCTTTAATCAGCTTTAAGTTAATTTCCGTACTCATATCCATCATCATATTAATTGTTTCTTTTACTGTGGTAGAATCAGTTATATTCACTCCCATTCCCATATTCATATTAATAGTACCCTCTTTAAATATTCCTTTATCAGCATCAAAGCTAAAATCTGAATTACCTTTTAAATAACATAAATAGTCTTGATTAATCTCTTCTGGTATCGTGTAGTCAGTAACATCAATACGGGTACTTAACTTTTCACCTTCATCCTCACTTCCTTCATATGTTACCTTGTTAAAGCCTTTTACATTAATAGCTGAACCAAATATATTAAATGGCATGGACATCTTTAAAGCAACAGTGTCACCTATTTTCATTTTTTTATTGGTTATAGGGAATAAGGTTCTTGCTAACATTAAACTGGACTGTTGAATATGTCCATCAATGGTACCGTCGGGTTTTAAATCTTGAAAGAGTATGCTATTTGGCATGGTAATAGTATCTGTCGGCACATAATTACCCAAAGAATCCTGAACAAGATTAATAGATTGTAGGTCTGTAAAAAGAACATCAGCAAACACCTCATCTTTAATTTTAACAAGTAATTTTGCCTTCATCAATGATCGTTGCGTCTTACCCATAAAACTTATATCTGCTGTGGTAGCTTGACGGTAGTCATAGGTTAGCTTGGTGTAATCTTTAAAATTCCATCGTATTAGTTTCTTTGAAGGTACCGTAGCCGATACCAGCAGAAATGTAATTAATGATAGTGGTATTAGTAGGTTTCGTTGCATATTTTGGGTTTTAGCTGTCTAGGACTATTAACATAAAAGCACATAAATTCTCGAAAAGACTATATTTCTGAACTTATTGGTGTTTTTCACCAACAACCTATTTTATTATCTATTTGCTGAGTGTTAATGCAAAACACAAACACTGGCATACATTCTTACTTAAAAACTTAGTTTTTACACCCATTTTTAGCACACGTAATTCGCTCACTTGTGTTTACCCAATGACTAGGTTCTTGTTTGGTATTAAAACCACAACCCGTCGTTCCTCCTTTTTGTCCTTTATGTACTTCTCCTGTTGGTATATGTTTTACTGCCATAATTATATTATTTTTATTTATTATTTATTTTCTAGCCTTTTTTGATTGAATCATTTTTTTTAATCAATTGTTTTTCTACTTTTATTAGTGTTTTCTATAAAAAAGCTATTAACTGCTATTTATACTTCCTATCTACTGGACGATGATGCAAAACACTAATAATGACGAGTAAAAGAGAACAAATAATAAATTATAGCAAATATTGTACATAGTTTTTACTCGAGTGTTGACCCGTCAGCAAAGATTATTTTTTCAGGCGTCCAAACAACTTTTAAATCATCCATATCCTTACCTTTTAATCGCGTATCCTCATCTCTGAATTGATTATATTCTGTTGTGTATGTTCCTTTAAAAGTTTCTCTAGCTTTAATTGGGTCGTCAATTGTTAAGTTAATTGATTTTATTTCTGTATCAAACAAATCTTGTATCGAAATTGAACCTTTAAATGCTCTAATATCTTTTTTCGTTTTATTTTCAAATGCGAAACTGTATATCAAATATTCTTGGTAATCATATTCTTCGTAACCTTTATCATACATTGCGACAGTTAGTGATGAACCGAGTCTTTGTCTTTTTTCTTCTTCCTCCTTTTTAGCTTTTTCGGCTAACTCCTCCTGTTCCTTTTTGTAATCTTTAGCTTCCTCCAAGATTTCACTATAGGTTTTTCCTTCAAGTTTTTTATCTTTCATTTTTGCTCGGATAATCCAACCCGCCATCATTTGAGCTTCTTCTTCAGTCAAATCTCCCGCTTTTTTAATCTCTTTCGCATCTTCTTCGAGAGTCTCCTCATTGTAATTTTTGTCTAAGGGTCCGGAACAAGATATTAAAATTCCGATTAATGATAAGGTGAGTACTAGTTTATTCATTGGTTACACATTTAAATTAACATTCAAATATCATTTATGTTTTTTTAATTTCCTTACGGTTTTCCGTAACTCCCTATTTTTATTATAATAGTCTACCAATCAACCACCCCCACCAAAAGGCACAGGCAAAACATATATTCTCTTACAAAAACTGGGGAGCACTGGGAAGTTGTTAACAGACCTAACAAATATATATGTTATTTTTAAATAACCAACAATTCCTTAAACAAAAGGTTGTTATTTTGTTAATATCATATTTTTTTGTACTTTAATCATCTTAACCTTTAATTTTAAGTATCATGAACAGTTCAAGTGAGCACCAGGACGCCCCTATGCCCTATGGTGTTACTTTGCTTACCGATCACGACATTGCGAAGCTTTTTAAAGTAAGCTTATCGAGCGTGTACCGGTGGCGCGAAAAAGAGCTTCTACCCTATTTTAAAATGGGCGGTACATGTTATTATGTACAAGAAGTAATTGTACCCTTGCTATTGGCAAAAGGCAGCAAGGGCGTACAACGACCCAGTATAGAAAACCGCTAATGTTTTTTATAGTCCCCAGTAGTATAAATATCCCTTTTATATAAAACCTTTAAAAAAGGTGTCGATACCTTTGTAAAGGAAATACAAAAACCCAGCTGCGTTGCAGGTGGGTTTTTGGTTATTACATATAATAAACCGTTAGCTTACGGTAACCGACTCCACACAACTACCGTAGTTTGGCTACCATTTTATTCAGCAACAATCCTTCCTGTTACTAGGCCTAATTGGGTTTCATTTTCATTGTCATCTAACTTTACAAGCTCTCCATTAATAGTGAACACGGTGGCATTTTCTGAAATTTTTATGGTTCCATTCTCAATAATCCCAGTATCGTCAACTGAAGTAAATAAGTCCGAATGATAAAAATCAATTACCGAATAATTACATTCTCCATCTACAAGGGCATACGTACCATCTGTTAACGTACTGGTGTTAGACGAAAACGTTAAATCTATATAGTTTACCCCATCTGCTTCGTTATAATAATTAAAGCTTACAACTATTTGGTAGTTGTTACAATACTCATCTGTCTCAGCAAAATAATAAAAGGGAAGGCCATTAAAGTCTAATACTTGTCCTGTTTCAACCACTTTAAGCTGATTTATCAACTGGTCTGTAGTGGCTGTAAACTCAATTGGTGAGCCAGCGATATCACTTCCATCAGCTTTTTTTACACTAGCAGTTACTACTTGGTTACCTGCTTCGTCACCCAATGTCCATTGTACTGCTGCCATTCCATTTTCATTGGTCATTACTTTGTCAAGTTCAACAGTACCTCCTCCTTGTTGTACCGTAAAATATACGGGCACTTTACTGAGACTGTTCCCCAAAGCATCGGTAACCATAACTTGTAAAAGTTCCGGAAGCGGTTCTCCTAGTGAACCTGTTTGGTTGTTTCCTGAAAATATCGTTACATCCTGGGGAGCGTTCCAGATGGTTTCCTCAAAACTATCAGTACGGAAAAAGTCTGCCAAAGTTTTTCCTAAGATAGAAACCACAACCCCTGTCTTTATATCTACTCCTACTTGTAAGTTAGCGTCCCAGTTTAAAGAAGGTGATGCTACATTAAAAACGAAATCTTCAGTCATTTTAGGTTCACAATAAGGTGCCACCACCCCATAAAACTCAACACTAACCTTTGGGGTTATGGTTAAGTTTTGATTAATACCAACAATACCAGTAAACTCAACCGGCTTTGGTGTAAGGCTGCTATCCAAATCAAAATCTCCTGACCACCCATCTGAATCGTATGCCACTTCAGTAGTTAGTAAATAATTGTTGACAAATCCAGATGTTAAACTTACCTCGGTATCAATACCCGCATTTAATTCAGCAACTAGCTCTGTATGTATATTCACTACTACCGGTACCCCTGCAACCACAACGGTAAGGGGTTTATCAAAATCTGCCAAAGTGGTACTAAATGGAGGTAAACTAACACCATTACCGGCATTGAGCACTACACTGCAATCGATGGCTAGATTGGCTCCTCCGGTCCCAAAATACAAAGACTCAAGCCCATTGAATAAGCTATAGTCTGCCGAAAAGCTAAAATTAGGGTCATACATTACATTCCCTTCGGAAATGGTAAACGATAAACCACCTTCATCATACAATACTGTATTGGAAAAGTTGAAGTTTAAGCCGTTATCCTGAATCCGTAATCCTTCTTTTACATAGTTTATGGTAATAGCATTATTGTCTCCTCCAGTTTTGGTCGGCCTTTCTGAAAGTCCTGTATCGAACTGAATGGTAGCGTCAGTAAACACATCATCTATATTGGCTTGAGTAGTTTGCAAGGTGACTGTATTCTCATTAGTGCTGGCCGATGAAACATTACGTAGGTAGCCTTTACCCTCATTACCCACAAGTATATCGCCGGAAGCTATCGTGGGAGGATTGCTGTTAAATTGAATAACATAGATGCCCCTGGCTAATTCACTTTCGGTACTAACTAAGTCTGAGTTTTCGTCAAGAATGACAACTACATTTTCCTCAATACCCTCTGTTTGTTGTCCGGGGTCGTCACCCGTACTCGAATCGTCTTTATTACATCCAAAGAATATGGTAAGTAGCAGTAAAATAGATAGTTTTTTCATAAGTAAGGGTTTATTGGTAAATGTACTGGCAATCAATACATGACTAAATACCCAATACTGGGTATTTTTAGACAGTTAATTGGTACAAAAAAACCTGCATACGCAATGCATACAGGTTTTATAGTTAAACAACTGTTGGATAATACCCTACGAAACCGTAACCGCCCCTAAATAACTACTGGTGGCCGCCAAGTTTTCATCGGCTGTTATAAAGGTAGCCCATACTTGTACTTCCAGTCCGCTATAATATGCGGGTAAGGAAAGCGAAGCACTGGCATCGCTGCGAACCCCTGCCGGAATAAACTGTTGGTATAGTTTGGATACAGGGGAATACACCACCACAACCAACTGGTCGGTAGCACCAGCATTGCCTTGTCCGCTATTATCGGTCCAACTAAGGCTTAGTTCTTGATTGGCATCGGCGGTGATGCTTTCGTCGTTCAACCCCCGTAGGTCGCCCCGGCTTATCAGCACCTTCAGGTAATCCATAACATACCCATCGCCATCGGGGGTAACGGCTTCGGTTAGGTGATAGCCTGTGGCCAGGTTAAACGGAGATTTATCTCCTTGTTCACTGCCAAAAAACCGCCCCACTATATTTTGAATGGGCGTTAAAAACCGAATAACGGTTCTAAACTTTTCGCGTTGTTGCAGTTGTAGTTCTGTAGGCGTATAATCACCGCGCTGTGGTAAACTGCGCATAATGTTCTTGCCTCTCCATCTAGCACCTACTACGGTGCCTACTTTTCCTGAGAATCCACCTAGGATTCCTTTCTTAAATGTCGCCATAAGATTAAAATTTTAAATTAATAAATTGTTTGAGCATACAATCTAAGAGGCAGTTAGCTATAAAACAACATGTTGAAAGCTACTGATTGCCATTAACATCCATTTACGCCGATTAACCAAACCTGCTGTTTCTTGCTGTCTTATGATACTACATGACGGTAGTTGCATTCGTTTGCATTTATATGACGGCTATTGCCGATTCCTCTCTGAAAAACAGGGGTTTTGTTCGGGGATCCTTCGGGGTTTCTTCGGGAACGGCTTGTGGCTATGTTCCAAAAATTGACGTTTTGCGAAGAAAGGGCGAAGCAAACTGGCGGAGAGTCCTTGTAAAGATCCCTGAGCGGAGCCGAAAGGGTAAAAACGGATAGACATTTATACAAAAGAGTTAGCCCTTCGATACACCCCTCCTACTGTCGTGGCACTCAGGCACCAATTATTGCAAAGGTGTTTGAGTGAAATTGCAGGCGCGCAAGTGACTGAGATTTTGTATCGAAAACACCCATCTAAAATATATACAAAGATTTACGTATTTCTACGTATTCCATATTCAAAGGAATAGCTATAATTTAGCGGTACTGTTGATTAAATAGTAAGTTTACTAGTTAAAACTAGTTTTTAAGGTAAAGCCCGGGGTTGTGATGTCTCCGGGCTTTTTTTTGGAGGTTTTACTAGTAGTTATTCTTTAAGTGCTAATCTGTATTAAATAACTTTTATGATTTCTTTACAGTTTCAACCATCATGATTCCTGTACTTTTAAATTAACAAAAATTAAACTGTATGAAACGCATTAACACTTCACTATTCTTATCAATAATATTTCTTTTAGTAATTGGATGTAATTCAAAGAAAAAAGAAGAATCTTCAACAAAGGAAAAAGAAGCAACTCAACTTGAAAAAAAGAAACCAAAAGGGTTACAGAAAGGGTGTTATGTCTATAATGACAATAGGTCCACTATTTCATTACAAGTAATGAAAAAAGGAGATTCCATTACGGGAACCTTGTTATTTGCTTTAGCCGAAAAAGATAAAAACACCGGCAGGTTTAAAGGGCTTATAAAAGACGATGTTTTGTTGGCTGATTATACGTTTGAATCGGAAGGTGTGGAAAGTGTTCGCGAGGTTGCTTTCAAAATTAAAAATGACACTTTACTACAAGGGTATGGTCCTGTGGAAATAAAAAACAATAAACAGGTGTTTACGAATCCCTCAGTACTTCAATTTGACGCTACCTTTCCGTTGGTTAAAAAAGCGTGTGTAGATTAAGGTACATTAAGGTTTATTAGTGACCACTTTCGGCTGCTTTACCAAGAAAGGCGTAAACCAATCCCACGTTACGCCAATGGAAAAGCGAGGAAAACTATCGACAAAACGATAATTATAATCATCAAAACCAAAAGTAAAATCGGCAAAAAAGCCTAAATCGGTATCCCAAGGATAGAGTATTGCGTATGTTTTAGAACGATACGGATCGGTGGAAGGGTGCGAGCCCAAATGTAAAAAGACCTCCTGCCCTACTGTGTAGCGCATTTTTTTACAATACGCAGTAAATTCATACCCCAACTCAAATTGATGGCGGCCATACAAATCTATGTCTTCTGGGTTATACCCTCCAAAGTCAAACAGTCCCATAAAATTGTTGTGGTATAATTGATACGTGAATGTATAGGAATGAATCCGCTTTGGGTTGTCTTCTTCATCAAAACGGTTTACTCTATAATTAAAGGAAAGCCGGGAAAGGTTGGTAGAAAAATTTCCGTTTTTACGGTTCAGGATGGCCGAAAGGTCGGTATCATCGGTAATGGTTTCGTAAACGGCTTGTCCTTCTTCAGATTCATCTTCAAATTCGGTACTAAAAGCAGCACCCGTTTGTCCGTTGCTGTAATGTCCAGTTTCAATAGCTAGGGTAATAAAGTTATTATCAGTAGTTCTGATAATGGGTTGCCAGCCGATTAGTGCTTTATAAGAAGGTGTCTTTACTGGTTTTGAGTTTTCTTGATACATACGTAACTGTGGCTGCAAACTAAGGTAGAATGCATCGCCCCGTACAATACTGTCTCCAGTAAGTGATTTCCGAATGTCGTTATACACACTGTAATACACTACAGGTTTGGCATCGAATAGAATTTGTTCATACTCATTATTTCCAAAACCTCCAGACAAATAGGGGCGTTGGGCTATGGGGTAATAATCTTTAAAAGCAGAATAATCCACTTCCTTTTTCTCTTTTTGAGCCAATAATGTGAAAGACATCAGAATAAAAAAAGAAGATAGTAATAGTTTCATAGTATGATTTTGTGTTAAGATATGCTTTTCTTCATCGATTGTAAGCAACTTAAAATGGATAGCCAATGGCAAAGTTAAATACGGGGTTATCAAATTGGAAATCAAAACGTTTGCCTTCTTTTAGTGACGGATCGTGAAATGGAGCGGCTAAATCGAACCGAAGTACAAACCCTTGAATATCCACACGAAGCCCTACTCCTGCACCCATCCCTAATTCATTGATGAAATTTGAAGTGAACTTCCCTTTTCCGCCCAGCGCATCGTTGACTTTCGAATTCCATATATTTCCAGCATCGGCAAAAACAGCTCCTTTTAAATATGAAAATAAAGGAAAACGATATTCCACATTGGCTTCCAAACGAATGTTACCCGTCTGGTCGTAATAAGAGTTATTATTCTGGCTGCCATCATACGTTCCTGGTCCTAACGAACGGATTTGAAACGCACGAACACTATATGGCCCACCCGAAAAATATTGCTTCACATACGGCAATACTTCTGAATTTCCGTAGGCATACCCATACCCTGCAAATAATCGGGTGGCAATGGTTTGCTCTTTTCCGAAGTTATAATGATACCGTGCATCCACATCTACTTTGGCGTATTGTGCATATTCCAAGCCTAAAAAGGTTTTGGGCGCTCCCGCCTCTTTGCTTTGCCCAAATAAGCTAATGGAATTTCCCGCCACATCTAACGTTGAATTTACATAAAACTGATGTGTATCCTGCGTGTCTACCATCCCATTATACGTAAATGAATAGGTAAGTCCCGATATAAATTGCTGGTCAAAACTACGCTGTAAAAAAGGGTTATCTTCTAAAATGGTATCAAAATCTTTCGTGGTATTGGAAAGTTTGGTATAATTAATAGATATCGGATTAATTTCGTGGGTAACATATCGGTTTGCTTGCCATACATATCCAAATAGAGCCGTTCCTGAAAGCAAGGTATATAGTTTGCTTCTGCTTAAATAATTAACACCAATACTGGTTTTGGTCTTGGGAATGGAATATTCAAAGAAATCGTTATTAATTTTTATTGGTGAAATAACACGTGGAAAAATAAGTTCGGTCTTTAACCCTAAATCTATACTACTGCGTCCGGTGTTATTATTGCCGCCACCCGCTTGAAGTTCATAGCCTACACTTGCGGTCGTGTTCAAGGTTTCGCCTCCTTTAAACAAATTCCGGTTGCTATAGGTCAATGCCAAATGGGGTCCTGCAAAGTTATTCGATTTGGTTACTGCTTGCAGTTCGGCCCTAATCGCCCGTTTGTTAAGTGGTGACAAGTAAATATTAGCCTCTAAAATCCCCAACGAATCAGTTGCTGAAGAATCTTTCACTTTATACTGAATATTGACAAATTTGTACGCCCCAATAGTCGATAGCCTTCTGGCAGTGTTACGAGAGGTTTCTGGGTTGTAATAGCCCCCTTCTTCTATAGTTACAAACGGATCTAGATATTTCGGTTTAAAGAAAATACCCTTTTGTAGATAGTTCTTATCATGAAACCGGACGGTGTCCAACTGCGAAGAATCTATCTGTACATCATTATCTGGATAGATATTTACTTTTGAAATTTTATACGGAATAATGGCTTCCTCTGGCACTTCATTTTTCAACCTTAAAAATAAATCAAACTTCTTATTATCGTACTGATTGGTATCGGCTTCAAAAATAAGGAAACCCGGGTTAAAGTTATAATAGCCTTTCTTTTTCAACTCGTTATCTATCCGTTCACGTTCCAGTTTCATGTTAGATAAATCAAAACGCATGCCCGGTGAAAGTTTTGTGGTCGTCACACTGCTTTGCATATCCTTATAAATAGGCTGTGGTAAGATATCCAGTTTATAGCTAGCCATTTTATATGGCGTGGGAACCGTTACTTTATATTGTATAGAAGCTTCTTGTTTTTTCTCACTTTCAATAAATTCTGAACTGGCGGAGCTGTAGAAAAATCCTGTGTTTTCCAACCGGTTTAATAATATTTTTTCTACTTGATACGGTTCCACATCAGATTGATAAACGGGATCTTCGCCTATTTGCTTGTACAACCACTTGTTTATAAAACCGGGGGTAGAATCCTGTACTTTATAATAATAATAAAGTCCTGGATACATACCAAGGAATTTTTTATTCGGCTCAGGCCGTAAAGTATTCTCCAAGGCTGTTTTTAATTGGTCTTGGTTCTTTATTACTGAATCGGCCTTAATTTCAACAGTACCACCTGTATAAAGTCGTTCTTCTTCAGGTATCAATTTTTTCACGCTACACGCCTGCACCAAACAAAGTATGCAGGTAATTAAAACAAGGTTTTTATATTTTACAACTAGTTTCACAGGGTTATTTATTGTTTTCAGGTTGTTTTTCTTCAGCATCTTTCTTTTTATCTGCTTTTTCGTCTTTTTTGGTTTTTTCCTTTGGTTTCTCCTCTTCTTTCTCAGATCGCGAGCGGAGCATGGCATCCCATAATTCAGTAAACTGATTAAATTCTTGTGTAAAAATAAGAGCAATGCCACTAACAATGGTCTGACCATCAATTACATTTTCAAATTCATTTTTACGAAAGCCTTTTAAGCGGTACCGCCCATCTTCAGTTAATACATATTCCAAACTCACATTTCCAATTAAAGGGGTGGTTTCGCCTGAAGAACTGCTGCCTTGTACATCCACTTCACTACCCACACTTACAATAAGACGGTCGTTAAACAATTTCTTTTTAGCTGCAATGTCCAACTGGGTACGCTCTTGTGGCGTGCTGCCTTGATAATCGGTATAGCTGTCCAGACCAAAATTAAGTTCCACTCCCGTATCGCTTAATAGTTTATCTGAAAACACATTCAATTGATCGGAAAGTGCATCGTTAATGTTATCGCGCGCAATGGTTGCCGCTCCTCCCCTGCTACCATCGCTCCCAGGATCGGGATAAAAACGGTTAAGCACCAATAAGGAAAATACTTGTTTATTCAGTTCGTTTTCTTGCTGGTTCAACTGCTGAATACGACCGTATACTTGGCCGCCAACGGCACCTTGCTCATCCTCGGGCATATCGAGGTTAAAGGATATTTTAGGCTGCATCAACTCTCCTTCAACATTTAAGTACACATAAAAGGGCAAAACCTGTCTGTATTTCCCTTTTATAGAAGGATCGGCACCAGAAGTTTGTGACGCCATTAGTGCAGAAGCCGATGTTTCCACATCATAAATGGCGCGTACATCGAGTTTGGCATCAAAAGGATCTCCGGACCAGGTTATTTTACTACTCGGTGCCAAATCGAAACGTCTGTTGACTAGTTTATATAGGTTCATTTCGTAATGACCATCGGCAACATCATAAACACCACTTAAGTTCATTCTGCCGTTAGGGTTCATACTAAAGTTGAATTCTCCTTCCCCAGAAACCTGAAAATTATCTCCTGTCTCTTCATCTATAATAATCGTAAACTGCGCTTCTTTTCCCACCTTTAAATTTGCTGAAATGTCAAAACCGGAAAATGTAGATGTTTTTTCTTTGGTCCGGGTTAAAATAGCATCCGGGTTTTCACGGTTTACAAAAATGACCACACCGTCCCGTTCTTCAATATTTACCGCTGCAGATGGCAATATATACGTAACATCGGTATCATCACCTACCGTAAGGGAGCCTTTTAATACCGGGATTTGTAAATCACCTGTAAGGGTAGCTTCGGCACTAAAACTTGCTTTCCCGTAAGCAAAATCGTTGTCATCTTCGGTTGCGTTCAATACCTGAAAGTTATCAGCTTTCAGTTGTAAATCAAACGTTGGGTTTATAAAACTCTCTGTTCCAATATTTCCAGAAGCGGAAAAGGTGTTTCCATTTTCATCTGCAATGGTAAAATTGTCCATAGACAGTCCTTTATTATCAATATCTAATGCTTCATCTGCCAAGGTAAAAGCGGCATTAAATTTTGCTACTTTAAAATCAGCTTCTGAAAAACGAATGTTTCCTTTATATTGAGGTTTATCTAAGGGACCGTTTACGGTAAAGTTTCCCGAAAAAGAACCATCCGCCTCTGTAATTTCACCTTGTGTGAATCCCTCTAAGGCTTTCATTTTAAACTCGTTGATGTCAATATCCAAATTTAAATTAGGGGTTTCGGTAGTTGCGAGATAATCGCCTGTTGCGTCCAGGTCAATGGCACCTTCTTTTAAAGATGCATTAAAATCATAATTATTACCCCCGGTTGAACCTGCATCAACCGTTAAAGTACCTAAGTCCACATCTAACAAACTGAGTTTTTTTATGTCCAAATCGGCCAAGAGTCCGGGGCTTCCAAATACATCTTCAACCGCCAATTGTCCATTTAAGATTCCAGTAGCCAAGGTTTCTTCAGGGTTTAAATAATTTAGAAATTCACTTAGTTTGAAGTTTTCAAAATTAATCGCAACCGCATCGTTTTTATTGGCCAGTTTATCTGTTATTTCTACTGACTGATCATTTCTACTAAAACGGAATTCATTGAATTCAATTTTATTTTTGGAAATCAAAATTTCATTGTTTTCAGGCGTCGTCCATGGCTTTTTCTGAATAATCAACGAGTCAGGATTTACATGAAAACGAAGGTTATCACTGGTACCAGTAATTTCAGATTGAATCTGAATCAATTTTTCATCATCGTAATAAGACAATAAGTTGAGTAAAAGTTTGTCTTTTACACTATTCCCCCTTATTTCGGTCTTTTTAATCGCTAGAGGACCGGCGTTGATAGCATTAAAACCTGCATTGAACTGAAAATTTTTAGCGCCGGTTTCCATCGCTATTTCAAGACTGTCAATTTCATTTCCCCCATAATTAATATGCGGCGCTAGTATATTCGCTTTTAATTTTCGTTCTTTTTCCTTGAAATCCACAGCTATATCTATGGTATCCATATCTTTTACATTGACTAGGAACACTTCATTTAAAACAGGGGATTGCCGTATGGTACCCCTTAGCGTTAAATCTACCGGATTTTGCAACGTATCGGTATTTATTGGCTTTCTCTTAAAATAACTAGAAATATGTCTTTGAATGGCAGTGCTAAACGTCTGCGGATTGCTATTAGATTCCAGCGTAAGGTTCAACATTTTGTTATCCACCCAAACCGACGTGGTATCATTGCTAACGTGAGCCGTAGCCAAAAGGTCACCCAACAGATAACTTTTATCGTCATAGACTATCACGCCATCGCCAATAGTGGAAATTACGTCAAAATTATTCCCATCGCTTACAAAGTCGGCATTCAATTTTAACCCAGCACGCACATAGCGATCCATCAAGCCCAATGCTTGCAGGTCGGCACCGATAAGGTTTAGATCCAAACTAGCTTCAGGAGCAACGGAATCCAGCACTACGGAAGCGTTTAGGTCCAAGTTTAGGTTTTTATCCTCGTATTTTGAAACAATATCTCCTTTCCCGTTTTTCACGTTTCCGGAAATTTTAAGACCCTTGATTTTATAATCATTTAACTGAAAACTATCTACCACTACCTCTGCCGTAGCATCCAGCGTATTGATGTTAGACCCTTTCCCTTCGGCTGTAGCGGTCAATGACAATTTTCCAAATTGCTCATCTTGTAGCAATTCACCAATATTGTATTCTTGTATGTTGAAATCGGCCTTGAATGCAATTTCGTCAGTGTTTTTAAAGTTTCCTTCTAAAGTTGCCCCCCCTTGCGAAGTAGTTAAATTGGCATTCGCTGAAATATCTTCTGGGGTTCCACTGGCCGTTCCCTTTAAAACGATGTCTGTTGGTAATTGTACGCCTAGTTCTTTTTCTGAAACAAACTGGATAAGGTCATCTTTTACGGTTTCTGCAGTAAATGAAGGAACATCGAAAGACAGTTTATCAGGATCTGTCACATTGTATAACGTTGCCGTGGCCGAAACATAAGTGGTTTTCCCCCAATTGACTTTTGCCGACGGAATTTGCAAGGCGCTCAAGACACCCTTGGCATTAATATTTCCTGAAATAAGGCGTTTACTGGCCGTTTTCAAGTATTCGTTCTTCTTTAAATCTGGTTGAAACTGGAAAACATCTTGCAACGCTACTTTAAATGAAGGGATGTTTACGTTCGCTTTTGTAGTTTCAGGGGAATCGATCAACGAGTTTAAACTGGCATATTGAAGCGTGGCGTTTCCGGAAATACTGCTGTTGTTTGCGGCCACCGAAAGATCGGAAACTTTCATATTGGTATCGGTAACGGCAAGACGAACCTCAGCTTTGTGTACTGAATTCCCCGAAGCCTCTTGAAAAGAGAGCTTTTCTAAGTTTAGATCGGCCGTTTTATCTTTCAACGAAATATCTGAAGCTTGTAGTTCTAAGTTAGATATGGAAATAGCATTGGGGTTAAAAGTTCCTCGAACGGGCTTTGCGCCATCAATTGAATAGCTAATATTATTTTCAGAAAAATCAATTTCATCTATGGCAACAAGAAGGTTAGGCCATAAAGAAGCACTTTTTGACGCTCCATTGTTTTCCTCTGTTGCAACTGCTTCCTCTGTATTCGACTTCATATCAATTGCCACAATAGATTTGTTGAGTTCCAACGTACCTATTTCAAAATCTTGATTTGTCAAATCGAGTTTAGGGACTTCGGCATAAAAATCAACCAAGTCTACTTCTGCGCTTAATCCTTGTACATTATCTTGATAGTTGGCAAAAACGTTTTCAATTGTCAGTTCGTCTATCGCTAAAAACGGTAGTGGAACATCAGCAGGCGGCGCGGGAGGCACTGGGTTTTGAATGTATTTTATGCGACTGTTTTTAATAACGCCATCAGAAGCCCTGAAATCCATGTTTTCCAGATCGGTTTTTTCCATTTCAAGTTCTAATTCACCGACTATAAATCGGCTATCAATCCCTAAAACGGCATCGTTATAAACAATATCGAAATCTTTAAAATTCAAATCACCTATAATAATATTCATAGGTGCCGAGGTGGTATCGGTGGCAACGGTGGTAGTATCTTCCGAAGCAAAGGCATCGATTAAAAACTGAAAGTTATAACCCGCAACAGAGTCTTTACGAATAATATTGGCGCGCAACCCTTCCCAATCGACCGATTCTACTCCAATACCGTTTCCGCGTATGATAGACAAAAGTGGGACATCTGCTTCCAACGATTTGGAGTAGACAAGCGTGTCTCCCTTTTTGTCTTCCATGTATACTCCTTTGAGCATAATATCGCCGTCAAACGTTATAAACAGCTTTTCTATCTCAAATTTGGTATTCGTTTTATCTTGAACATACGAAACCACTTTATCAACGATAATGCCTTGTCCCCACGGACTTCTAACAAACAAAACAAGCAACAGAAGGAACACCAATATCCCCAGCATCACTCTTGCAATGCGCCGGAATATGCGGTACTTTTTCTTTCCAGCTTTGCTTTTAGTGCCTTCAGACTGTGATTTTTTTGTTTTTTCTGTGTTCTGTTCCAAATTTTATTGGGATAACTCTTATACATTAGTAATCACTTGCAAAATATGGCTTTCTGGAACATTTTTTAGTTATAGAAATGATAACTTTTAAAAAAGATATTAGTCGTGCCCGACTAAGACGTGAGACCGCTTCGCTTTTAGACATAAGATGTAAGACTAAATTGATAAATGATTAAAAACTAGCCTATGAAACACCAATAAATAAATCAATTAAATTAATGCTATCTAAAAGTAGAGAATCATAACAAAAATGGTTGAAAAAGGTCACTAATCTTCGAGGGCACGTATATAAAATTATTTTGTCAAACATACTGTAGAAGTTCCACAGGGGTTTTAATAGAATATCGTTATCTAGAAAGATAATATTTCTTCCGAAGCCAAAATGAAACCCGAACCAGTAAAATTAACGCCGGCACCTCAACCAACGGACCGATAACTCCGGCAAACGCTTGCCCAGAATTTAGACCGAATACCGCGATAGCTACCGCAATAGCGAGTTCAAAATTATTTCCGGCTGCTGTAAACGAAATAGCGGCGTTTTTATCATAATCTGCTCCCATCGCTTTGCTGAAAAAGAAGCCAATACCGAACATTAAAGTGAAATATAGTAGTAATGGAACTGCAATGATTATGACATCCATCGGTATTTCTACAATTAGTTCTCCTTTCAGGGAAAACATAATTACAATTGTGAATAGCAAGGCGATTAAGGTTAACGGAGAAATGGCCGGAATAAAGGTTTCTGTGTACCATTGTTCCCCTTTTAATTTAACTAAAACCAACCGACTTAAAATTCCCAATAAAAACGGAATGCCAAGATAAATAGCGACGCTTTCCGCTATGGTAGTGATGGAAATATCGACGATCGCTCCTTCAAACCCAAAGTATGGCGGTAGTATCGTTATAAACAACCAAGCATAAAAACTATACGCAAATACTTGAAAAATACTGTTTAAAGCCACCAAACCGGCACCGTATTCGCTACTTCCTTCGGCAAGATCGTTCCAAACTAATACCATTGCAATACATCGTGCCAAACCAATAAGAATAAGCCCTACCATATATTCAGGATAATCTTGTAAAAACGTGATTGCCAGAATAAACATCAATACAGGACCGATAATCCAATTAAGGATCAAGGATATAGAAAGGATTTTTACATTCTTAAATACTTTGGGTAGCAGTCTAAAATTTACTTTTGCTAAAGGCGGATACATCATTATAATAAGTCCAATCGCGATAGGGATATTGGTCGACCCTGAGCTAAATGAATCCACAACTTCTGGAAAGGAAGGATAAAAATAACCTATCCCTACTCCTATCGCCATAGCTATGAAAATCCAAAGGGTTAAGTAATTATCTAAAAAGCTTAGTTTTTTTGTAGCCATACTGGTATTGCTTGATTAGACTT
>Ga0209309_10000700_pt1 | contig 37676 bp, 33 predicted proteins | sample COGITO_mtgs_1204_2_FD_184807 | JGI IMG/M metagenome (GOLD analysis project Ga0209309, IMG submission 184807) | Pelagic marine microbial communities from North Sea - COGITO_mtgs_120412 (SPAdes) (version 2) | ecosystem: Environmental > Aquatic > Marine > Epipelagic ... | reverse complement strand
GTTTTAAAATAAAGTTTTTTATTTTTGCCACCTAATCAAAATTAAAATAGAATATTATGTCAGACATTGCATCAAGAGTAAAAGCGATTATCGTTGACAAATTGGGAGTTGACGAGAATGAAGTTGTTAACGAAGCCAGCTTCACCAACGACTTGGGCGCTGATTCATTAGACACTGTGGAATTAATTATGGAATTCGAAAAAGAATTTGATATCCAAATTCCAGATGATCAAGCTGAAAACATTGCCACAGTTGGTCAAGCAATTTCTTATATCGAAAACGCAAAATAAAAAAAGAGTAGTACTATATGGAGTTAAAGCGAGTTGTAGTTACAGGCTTAGGAGCCCTGACACCTATTGGTAACAATGTTGAAGAATATTGGAACGCATTAGTGGCTGGTAAAAGCGGAAGCGCACCTATTACCTATTTTGATACCGAAAAATTCAAAACTAAATTCGCTTGTGAGCTCAAAAATTTCAACGCATTAGATTTTTTTGATCGTAAGGAAGCCAGAAAACTCGACAGATTTGCTCAGTATGCAATTGTAGCTTCAGATGAAGCTATAAAAGATTCAGGTATCGACTTGAATGTTGTAAACAAGCATCGTGTTGGGGTAATTTGGGGAGCTGGAATTGGTGGACTCGAAACTTTTCAAGATGAAGTTATAAACTTCTCTGAAGGTGATGGAACTCCAAGATTCAATCCATTCTTTATTCCTAAGATGATTGCAGATATTGCCCCAGGTAATATTTCTATTCGTCATGGGTTTATGGGAGCCAATTATACAACGGTTTCTGCATGTGCCTCTGCAGCCAATGCTATGTTTGATGCTTTGAACAATATTCGCTTGGGATATAGCGATGTTATTGTAACAGGTGGATCTGAAGCGGCGGTAACCAAAGCCGGAATGGGCGGGTTTAATTCTATGCACGCTTTGTCTACTAGAAATGAAAGTCCTGAAACAGCTTCTAGACCTTTTGACGCTACCAGAGATGGTTTTGTTTTAGGAGAAGGAGCCGGAGCACTTATTCTAGAAGAGTATGAGCATGCAAAAGCACGTGGCGCAAAAATTTATGCTGAATTTGTTGGAGGTGGATTATCATCTGATGCTTATCATATGACGGCTCCACACCCAGACGGATTAGGTGTAATTGCGGTTATGGAAAGTTGTTTACAAAATGCAGGTCTTAAACCGGAAGATGTAGATCATATTAATACTCATGGAACCTCTACTCCTTTGGGAGATGTAGCAGAATTAAAAGCTATTTCAAAAGTATTTGGGGAACACGCCAAGAATATTAACATTAACTCTACAAAATCTATGACCGGGCATCTTTTAGGTTCAGCTGGAGGTATCGAGGCAGTATCGGCAATTTTGTCTATGCAGCATGGAATTGTTCCTCCAACTATAAACCATGAGCACGCAGATGAAAATATAGATCCGGAATTGAACCTTACATTAAACAAAGCGCAAAAACGTGATGTAAAAGTTGTAATGAGCAATACATTTGGATTTGGTGGTCATAACGCCTGTGTACTATTTAAAAAGTTAGATGAATAAGCTTATAGTTATGAGTGTTATTCGCAACATATTAAATTCCCGCTCTTCTAAAGACGGGAATTTTTTTATTGCCATTCAAAAGATCTTAGGTTTTAAACCTAAGAACATAAGTCATTACAAAAAAGCATTTACCCACCGTTCTTTAAATCAAAAAGATCAGGAAGGCAATGCCGTAAACTTCGAACGAATGGAGTTTTTGGGAGATGCCATGCTAAGTGCGGTGATTGCAGCCTATCTGTTTAAAACAGTTCCCGGCGGTAATGAAGGGTATCTTACCAAAATGCGATCTAAAATTGTAAGTAGAAAGCATTTAAATGAGTTAGGGAAAGATCTAAATCTTATAGATTTTGTGCAAACTAACATTCCAAAAGAGCAATTTGGTGCCAACATTCACGGTAATTTATTTGAATCTCTCATAGGGGCTATCTACGGAGACAAAGGCTACAAATACTGCAAGAAATTCATTTTTGATAGAGTAATCAATCCTTATGTGGATATTGAGCAACTAGAAGGAAAAGTGATTAGCTATAAAAGTCTATTAATAGAATGGTGTCAAAAGACTAAGAAGACTTTTAATTATGAAGTTTATGATGATACCGGTAATGATGAGGTTAAGCATTTCGCAGTAAAACTTAGAATCGATGAACGAGTAGTTGCAAAAGCACGCGCCACCTCAAAGAAAAAAGCAGAAGAAAAAGCCTCAAAACGCGCCTATTATGCTCTTCAAAATAAAATAGATACCGATTAATCAATCCTTGATAACTATAACGTTTTCGTAGATATATCTTAAAAAATAGCCTCTAATCTTTAGAATTTAGCAATCTTATCATATCTTTAGCATTAAAGATTAGAAGTATGCTATCTTACAAATTGGAGTTTGATGATGAAGAAGATTATCAATTAGTAGCTATTCATAGTTCTATAGAAGAGTATAAAATGGCTTATTTTTTAAATAAGCATCTACACCTTCGCTTGCATCGCTCCAAGTTTGATTTAGATTTTAACCATGGAGAAGTTCAGGCGCTTTATCCTCTTTTCGAATTTAAAGAGCCAGAGAATTACCGCAGTTATCATCTTATTAAAAATAAGTATAAAGGACCGGTAAAAAAGGTGGTGAGTTCCGGTTCCTTATTTGTTGAAGAAGAAGTGTCATCCAAAATTACCTATCTTATTCCTGAGTATAAGGAAGTGGATTATTTTTTAAAGATTGAAGATGATACAGAAGGGGAAGAACAAAGTATAATAAATAAGATTGCTTTTATACCACAAGTAATCACCACGTATATGATTGATGCCAATCAATTAAAATCAAAGAACAATTTAATTTTAGACTAATGCCAGTAAACAAAAGAACAAAGATTGTGGCCACATTAGGCCCTGCTACCAGTGAGAAATCTGTATTGAAAGATATGCTTGAGGCGGGTGTCAACGTGTTTAGAATCAACTTTTCACATGCCGATTACGAAGATGTACGCGAACGTGTTAAAATGATACGTGAATTAAATGAAGAATTTGGTTATACTGCAGCAATTTTAGGAGACTTACAAGGCCCGAAACTTAGAGTTGGGGTAATGAAAGAAGAAGTAATTGTAAGCCCAGGAGATAAAATTGTGTTTGCTACCGGTAAACCTTTTAAAGGTACTGCGGAGCGAGTTTATATGAACTACGAAACCTTTCCACAAGATGTGAAGAAAGGGGAACGTATTCTGTTAGACGATGGAAAACTTATTTTTGAAATTATTAGTACCAATAAGCAAGATGAAGTTGTTACTAAAGTAATTCAAGGTGGACCTTTAAAATCTAAAAAAGGAGTGAACCTTCCTAATACCAACATCTCTCTTCCTGCATTAACAGAGAAAGACGTTAAAGATGCCATTTTTGCTTGTGAACTTGAAGTGGATTGGATCGCGCTTTCTTTTGTTAGACATGCCGAGGATCTTATGGAATTACAGAAATTGATTAGTGAACACAGTGACCATAAAATTCCAATTATATCCAAAATTGAAAAACCTGAAGGGGTTAAGAATATAGATAAAATTGTTGCTTACTGTGACGGACTAATGGTAGCTCGTGGAGATTTAGGTGTTGAAATTCCTGCACAAGAAGTTCCATTAATTCAGAAGCAATTAGTGCTTATCGCTAAAAAAGCAAGAATTCCGGTAATTATTGCAACTCAAATGATGGAGACCATGATCACCAGCCTTACGCCAACAAGAGCAGAGGTTAATGATGTGGCAAACTCTGTAATGGATGGTGCAGATGCTGTAATGTTAAGTGGAGAAACTTCTGTAGGTAACTATCCGGTTCAGGTAATAGAAAAAATGTCTCAGATCATTCAAAGTGTAGAGAACTCACCTCTAATTAAAGTTCCTCATGATCCACCACACGTGCGTACTAAGAGATACATTACAAAAGCTATTTGCTATCATGCAGCTATAATGGCAAACGAGATCAAGGCGAAAGCAATTTGTACTCTTACAAATAGTGGATATACTGCTTTTCAGATCTCTGCTTGGAGACCGGAATCTAACATTTTAGTTTTTACCTCTAATAGAAGAATCCTTTCTCAGCTAAGTTTACTTTGGGGAGTTAAAGCGTTCTATTATGATAAGTTTGTTAGTACAGATGAAACTATAGAAGATATTAACGAAATTGCTCTAAAGAATAAGTATGTTGCTAAAGGAGATTTCTTGATCAACCTTGCGGCAATGCCAATTACAGATCGTGGAATGGTGAATACCCTTCGTGTTTCTGAAATTGAATAACCAGCAATAAAGAAATATAAAAACCGCAATTACATTTTTGTACTTGCGGTTTTTTATTTACTAAAATTCAAACTTCAGTTGTACCGCAATCTCCTTATTATTCTCCTTTTCTTCATCCTTTCCGGTGTTTAGGTTGGACAACGTAATACCTAATAAGCGTACAGATTCTTTCATCTTTTCTTGATACAGAAGTTCTTTGGCAGTTTCCAGAATTAAATCATTATCAGAAATAAAATAAGACAAGGTTTTACTTCTAGTTTGCTGACTAAAATCACTGTATTTAATCTTTAAAGTCACGGTTTTACCTGCAACTCTTCCCTTTTTTAATCTTCTTTCTATCTCTTCGGAAATATTCTCCAATCTTTCCAACATAAAAATTTCTGAAGAAATGTTGTTATCAAAAGTTCTTTCGGCTCCTAAAGATTTTCTTATTCTATCTGGTTTTACTTCGCTTAAGTGAATTCCTCTTACCACTTTATAATAATGAGCGCCGCTCTTTCCGAAATGTTCTGTAAGAAACTCTTCAGATTTTTGTTTTAGATCAAATCCGTTGAAGATACCAAACAAATACATTTTCTCTGCCGTTACTTTTCCAACGCCATGAAATTTTCTGATCTGTAGTTTTTCTAAAAACTCCTCAATCTCTTCCGGATTTACGGTTTTCTGTCCGTTAGGTTTGTTATGATCGCTGGCAATTTTTGCTATGAATTTATTAATAGAGATCCCTGCAGATGCATTTAAACCTGTTTTTTCTTTGATCTTTGCTCTTATCTCTTTTGCAATAAGTGTGGCACTCGGATTGCCTTTTTTATTCTCGGTAACATCTAAATATGCTTCATCTAGAGAAAGGGGCTCTACCAGATCTGTATATTCTAAAAAGATCTCTCTAATTTGATTTGAAACTTCTTTGTAACGTTCAAATCTAGGCTTTACAAAAATAAGTTGTGGGCAATTTCTTTTAGCTATTATGCTGCTCATGGCACTTTTTACACCAAATTTCCGGGCTTCATAACTCGCAGCTGCTACTACACCGCGCTCTGCACTTCCACCAACGGCAATAGGTTTACCTACAAGTTCAGGGTTGTCTAGCTGCTCTACAGATGCATAAAATGCATCCATATCTACATGAATAATCTTTCTTTTATGCAACCCCTCTTCCACAATACAAATTTAGCCAATCTCCAATTGTAAAGACTTAATTACAATTATAAACCCTTAGATTAAGATGTTAAAAAATCCTTTCAAAATCTTATCTTTGAGATAGACACTAAACAAGGATGAAAAAGACAGCTATTATTTTAGGTGCTACCGGGCTTACCGGAGGCGTATTGCTTAAAAAATTATTGAAAGACACAGCGTATGAAAGCATTAAATTGTTTTCAAGAAGTTCGGTTAATAATCCAGATCCCAAAATTGAAGAACATTTAATAGATATGTTCGAGTTAGAGAAAGAGCATGAGAATTTTAAAGCAGATGAAGTGTATGTTTGCATAGGAACTACTAAAGGTAAGACCCCAGATAAAGAGACTTATAAAAAGATAGATAAAGGAATTCCTGTGGCTGCGGCCAAACTTTCTAAGCAAAATAATATCAATACCTATTTGGTAATTTCGGCGCTAGGCGCAAATGCTAATAGCGGTGTTTTTTATAACAAGGTAAAGGGTGAAATGCAAAATGAAGTTCTGGCTCAAAAAATTCAGAATACGTATATATTTCAACCTTCATTAATTTCAGGAGATAGGGACGAGAGCAGGTTTTGGGAAAATGTAGCTAAAAAAGCAATGTCTGTTCTAAACGTTGTCATGATTGGCGGCCTAAAGAAATATAGGTCTATTCATCCTGAACAAATTGCAAGTGCTATGAAATGGGTTGCTAATAATGGCTATCAACAGCAAATATTAGAATCTGACGAAATTATAGAAATAAATAAGAAGGTTAGCTAAAATATTATTTATCATGTTAGAAATAGAAAGAAAATTTCTTGTGAGATCTACTGATTTTAAAACACAAGCTTTTGAAAGTTCCAGAATAAAACAAGGCTATTTAAATTCTGATGCAGAGCGAACCACTAGAATTAGAATTCGAGGGAAAGAGGCGTATATAACGGTAAAAGGTAAATCTTCAGAAAACGGAATGTCAAGATTTGAATGGGAGAAAGAGATCTCGCAAACAGAGGCAGAAGCATTGCTTAAACTTTGTGAACCGGGAATTATAGATAAAGCCAGATTTTTAGTAGATGTAGAAGGGCATATTTATGAAGTAGATGAATTTTATGGGGAGAATAAAGGTTTACTGTTGGCAGAAATAGAGTTGGAATCTGAAGATGAAAATTTCTCGAAACCAGATTGGCTTGGCGAAGAGGTTACCGGAGATCAAAAATATTATAACTCCTTGCTTTCTAAAAATCCTTATATAAACTGGAAAAAATGAAACCAACTTTGAGATTGGTCGATGTTATTTGAGGTAAGCAAAGTGTTAAAAAGTCTCGAAAATTTACGCTCTTTGGGTAAAGCAGGAAGGATAAAACTGTTACTACATCCTTATTAAGTAGCAAAAGGGAAAAACTCAAAAATAAAAAATCCCGAAAACGTTGATGTTTTCAGGATGTTATCTATAAATAATTTGAATCTTGTTAGTTAGATTTTTTGATGGTAGCTTCAATACTTTGCAATAGTGGCTTAACCTCAAAAGGTTTAGCTATAAAATTATCTGCTCCTGCAGCAATACAAATAGATCTAGCACCATCAAGTCCAGACATCATAAGAATTGACACATCTGCAACGTCATCTGTATTTCTAATATCTTTACAAATTTGAGTTCCATCAATTCCGCTCAATAACTTATCCATGATTACCAAGTCGAAGTTTTCTTCTCGAAGATGTTCAATTGTTTTGTTGGGAAGTCTTAAAAGTGTGACATCATACCCATTCATTTCAAGCTGATCATTAAGAATAAGACCTAAATGATAATCGTCCTCAACCAATAAAATTTTATTCATAATGTTTCCTTTATCAAATTGCTAATTTCCTTATTTACCTAATATTAAGAGATATTTAAAACTTAAAAATATCAACAGAAAACTGATATCTGCTGATGTGTAAACTGCTTTTGCAACAGTAGCTTCATTAAGAAAATTGGCTCCAACCACTATCGAGGTCTATTTCTTCGGAATGCTTTTCTACATTCGTCAAAAATATGAATAAAATAGATAAAATCTACTAGTCTAGTTTTGTCATCACTAAACTGTTTAACCTTCAAAGAGAGTAGAGATTGTTGTAATTGCCTGCAACAGTATATTAATTAATGGTTTTGATGAATTTTAGATTATAGGCTATATAGACAGTTGTGGCGATTTTTTTGATTTATTTAACATCTACTCCCAAAATTATATGAATATAAATCACGATTTTACTCCCCCTTAATAAGGGTCAACAAATCTTAAAATATACCTATTCAATTAGCGTAAAATTTAATACCTATCATTTAAAATGCCGAGAAAAGCCACAACCCCAAAAGCCAGTAGTAGCAGTGCCTCTAAGAAATCTACCCCTGCAAAAACCCCGCTTGTAAGAAACTCCAAAAGAGTATCAGATGAAGACATGTTCAAGGATAGTGAATACATGCATGAGCAATTAGACCGACTCATATTTGCACTTGAATCTTTTAGGGAAGGTGATATTTCGGTTCGTTTGTCAAAAGGACGAAACGATAAATTTGCCGATGTCTCTGAAGCTTATAATACCATGGTTGAAATGATTGGGGGTGTAAGTACAGAGGTATCAAGAATTTCTCGAGTTGGAGGTATTGAAGGAAATTTAGATGCTCGTGCAGAATTTAAAGCTTCTACCGGGGTATGGAAAGATATGATAGATAACATCAATATTTTGATTGAGGCAATTGCAAAACCGGTATTGGAGGTAAGTAGGATCCTTAACAGTATTGCTGGCGGAAAACTTGAAGATAAATTTAGTCTTACGGTTACGGGTGACTTTAGAGCCATGGCAGATGTTATAAACAGAACTCTTGGGAGTTTGAACATCTTTGCAGAGCAGGTAACTCAAGTGGCGCGAGAAGTGGGTGTAGAAGGAAAATTGGGAGGACAGGCAAGTGTACCGAACGTTTCAGGGACATGGAAAGATCTTACAGATAATGTGAATCAAATGGCTAGTAACCTTACAGAACAAGTAAGGGAAATTGCTGGCGTAACCACAGCGGTGGCAGATGGGGATCTTTCAAGAAAAATTACAGAAGAAGGAAAAGGTGGCGAGGTACTTGGCCTCTCCACTACAATAAATAGAATGGTTGACTCTCTAAACATCTTTGCTGCCGAGGTAACCAACGTGGCCCGGGAAGTGGGAGTCGAAGGGAAATTGGGAGGACAAGCAATTGTACCCGATGTTGCAGGAACTTGGAAAGATCTTACGGTTAACGTAAATACCATGGCATCTAATCTTACTGCACAGGTAAGGGAGATAGCAGGAGTTGCAACTTCTGTAGCAAATGGGGATTTATCTAAAAAGATTTCCATTAATGTAAGAGGAGAAATTGCAGAATTGAAAGATACCATTAACCAGATGGTGGATTCCCTAAACATTTTCTCTGATGAGGTAACGCGTGTGGCACGTGAGGTAGGAACTGAAGGTAAACTTGGAGGTCAGGCAGAAGTGCCGGATGTTGCTGGAACCTGGAAAGATCTTACCGATAATGTGAATACCATGGCATCTAATCTTACCAATCAGGTAAGGGAAATTGCATCGGTAACAACCGCGGTTGCACAGGGAGATCTTACACAAAAAATTACTGAAGATGGAAAAGGGGGAGAAGTATTAATTCTTTCGAACACTATTAACAGTATGGTAGATTCTTTAACCTTATTTGCGGCTGAGGTAACTCGTGTTGCTCGTGAAGTAGGAACCGAAGGAAAACTTGGAGGGCAGGCAACGGTGCCAAGTGCTGCTGGAACCTGGAAGGATCTTACCGATAATGTAAATATCATGGCGAGTAACCTTACCACTCAGGTAAGGGAGATCGCAAACGTTGCGACTGCGGTTGCAGATGGAGACCTTTCACAAAAGATTACGATTGATGTAAAAGGAGAGATCGCCGAACTTAAAGATACTATCAATCAGATGGTGGATTCCTTGAACATATTCTCTGATGAGGTAACGCGTGTTGCTCGTGAGGTGGGAACCGAAGGAATTCTTGGAGGTCAGGCAAAAGTGCCAGATGTTGCTGGAACCTGGAAAGATCTTACCGATAACGTGAATTACATGGCATCTAATCTTACCACGCAGGTTCGAGAAATTGCGAATGTAGCAACTGCGGTGGCAAAAGGAGATTTGGCGCAAAAGATTGCCATTGAAGCTAAAGGAGAAATAGCAGAATTAAAAGAAACCATCAACACGATGGTAGATTCTTTGAACATATTCTCTGATGAGGTAACTCGTGTGGCTCGTGAAGTAGGTACCGAAGGTATATTAGGTGGTCAGGCGCAAGTGCCAAATGTTGGAGGTGCATGGTGGGAACTTACAGAAAACGTAAATACCATGGCATCTAACCTTACCACTCAGGTGAGGGAAATTGCATCGGTAACAAAAGCCGTTGCGAACGGAGATTTATCTAAAAAGATTTCAGAAGAAGAAAAAGGGGGAGAAGTATTAGAGCTTTCTACTATTATCAACACGATGGTGGACTCCCTGAACATTCTTTCTAACGAAGTAACTCGTGTAGCTCGTGAGGTTGGAACGGAAGGAATGCTAGGAGGTCAGGCAGAAGTGCCAAACGTTGCCGGAGCCTGGTTAGATCTTACAGGAAATGTGAACACCATGGCGAGTAATCTTACCAGTCAGGTAAGGGAAATTGCTAACGTTGCAACTGCCGTAGCAAATGGAGATTTATCTCAGAAGATCTCTATTGATGTAAAAGGAGAGATCGCCGAATTAAAAGATACCATTAACCAGATGGTGGATTCCCTAAACGTTTTTGCTGCCGAGGTAACTCGTGTGGCACGTGAGGTGGGAACCGAAGGTATGCTTGGAGGTCAAGCTAAAGTGCCAAACGTTGCTGGAACCTGGAAGGGTCTAACAGATAACGTAAACACGATGGCATCTAACCTTACCACTCAGGTACGAGAAATTGCATCGGTAACAACTGCGGTGGCAAATGGGGATTTATCTCAGAAAATTTCTGAACAAGGAAAAGGGGGAGAGGTATTAGAACTTTCTACAACGATTAACATCATGGTTGATGCCTTGAACATATTTGCAGATGAGGTAACCAACGTGGCTCGTGAAGTGGGAACCGAAGGAATTCTTGGAGGTCAGGCAGAAGTGCCTAACGTTGCCGGTTCTTGGAAAGATCTTACCGATAATGTAAACCAGATGGCAAGTAACTTAACCTCTCAGGTACGAGATATTGCCGGGGTATCTACCGCTCTTGCTCGAGGAGATTTCTCTAGAAAGATTGATGTGGAGGTTAAAGGGGAGGTTCAAGAGCTTAAAAATAATATCAATGCGATGGTAGACAGTTTCACTACCATTGTAAAGGCGGCGAATACTATTGCTGAAGGTAACTTTGCCATTGAAATGCCACTTCGAAGTGAGGCCGATCAATTAGGGATCGCCTTGAACACGATGACCGAAAACTTAAAACGAATTTCGGAAGAGAATGAAAATGAAGCATGGATCAAGACAGGACAGGCAGGATTGAACGATAGAATGCGTGGGGAACAAGATCTTGTAACCTTGTCTAAAAACATCATATCATATTTAACCAAATATCTAAACGGACAAGTTGGGGTAATTTATCTTGCTGAAAAGGAAAACGATAAGAAACAGTTGAGAATGACTGCATCTTATGCCTTCACCCAGCGTAAATCTCTTAAAACTACCTTTGAATTTGGAGAAAGTCTTGTTGGGCAAGCAGCATTAGAAAAAGAGCCAATAGTACTTTCCGCTATTCCGCAGGATTATATTAGCGTGTCTTCTGGTTTAGGAGAACGTAATCCGAAGAATATTTTGGTACAACCGTTCATAATTGATGGAGAAGTAAAAGGAGTTATAGAAATTGGTTCTTTTGAGCCTTTTAATGATAATCAGCTAGAATTGGTGCGCTCTGTTGGAGAAAACATCGCAATTACCACTAACTCTTCAGTAGATAGAGAGAAAATGAGAGATCTTCTTGAAGAATCTCAAAGACAATCTGAGGAGTTATTAAATCAACAAGAAAAACTTCAAATTCAGAGTAAAGAGTTACAGATGGCGAATGACGATCTGGAGTCTAAAACTAAAGATTTGGAGATGCAGAAAGAAGATCTTCAATTTAGTAGGGTTGAGGTGGAAAGAAAAGCGAAAGAATTGGAACTTGCCAGTAAGTATAAGTCTGAATTCTTGGCAAACATGTCTCATGAATTGAGAACGCCATTAAATAGTTTGCTTATCCTTTCAAAAGATCTAAGTGATAATAATAAAGGGAATCTTTATAAAGATCAGCAAAAGGCGGCAACCATTATTTATGAAGGTGGTCTCAACTTGCTAAATCTTATTAATGACATTCTGGATCTTTCTAAAGTGGAAGCCGGGAAATTACAGATTCATGCTGAAGATGTAGCAATAGACGGTCTTGTGAATAACCTACAAGACCAATTCGTTCCTTTAGCGAAATCTAAAAAATTGAAGTTCATTATTAAACGCAAGGCAGATGCTCCAGATACTATCATTACAGATGGACAGCGTTTAGAACAAATTATTAAAAATCTTATTTCCAACGCCATTAAGTTTACTCAAGAAGGCTCGGTGAGTGTTTCTATAGGAAAACCTGCTGTGGGAGTAACATTTAGAGATATTACGCTTTCAAAATCTGAAGTGCTTGAAATTGCTGTAAAAGATTCCGGAATTGGTATTCCTGAAGCCAAACGAATGATGATCTTCGAAGCCTTTCAACAAGCCGAAGGTGGAACTAGCCGTCAATATGGAGGGACCGGGCTTGGATTAACCATTTCAAGAGAATTATCGAGGTTGTTAGGCGGTGAAATTCATATTGATAGTGTAGAGGGAGAAGGAAGTGTTTTTACCGTTTTTGTACCTATGGATCTTACTAAAGCTCCAATAAAAGAATTGGATGATGCCATTTCTTCTTATAACGAACCTGAAAAAGTTAAACCTTTAGAGATTGAAGTTGGAGAATTAAAAGAAATAAAATCTGATAAAAAATCAGGAAATAGTATTTCAGATGATAGAGATCACCTTAAAACATCAGAATATTCTCTTTTGGTGATTAATGAAGACCAAAATTTTGCTGAACAAGTAAAGAAAATTTCGAGTAAATACGGTATAAAACTAGTAGTGGCTACCGATGGAAAAGAAGGAATGAAATTGGCCGCCAAATATCAGCCAAATGGAATCTTATTAGATGAAAATCTATCAGATTTAAAAGGTTTGGTGGTATTAGATCATTTAAAATTCAATTTAAATACAAGACACATTCCTGTGCTTTACATGTCTTCCAAAGATCAAAGACGTGAGGCTTATAATTTGGGTGCCATGGACTTTTCTAAAAAACCTATTTCAGAAAAAGACCTTGACAGATCAATTCAAAAGATCGAGAAATTGCATAATACGGTTAACAGAGAATTGTTAATTATAGAAGATGATAAGCCAACTTTAAAAGCAATTGAAAGTCTTCTAAAGAATAAATTAATCAACATTACAACAGCATCTACAGGTAAAGATGCTATGGCGATCTTAAAAACGCACAGTTTTGATTGTATTATTCTTGATTTTAATCTTCCGGACACTACTGGTCTGGAGATGTTGAAAAAGCTAAAAATTAGCAAGAGCAATTATGATCTTCCTGTTGTTATATACACAGGAAAAGAACTTTCTAATAAGGAGCTAAAGGAACTTCATAAGTTTACAGATAGTATTGTTATAAAGGGAGCTTCTTCGCCAGAGCTGCTTTTAGATGAGGTTTCTCTATACTTGCATAGCGATGAAAGCAAGTTCTCTACCAAGCAAAAGAAGATCATGGCAGAATTACATGATCCAAAACATGTTTTAAAAGATAAGACGGTGCTGGTGGTAGATGACGATAGTAGAAATTCTTATGCACTTAGTAGAGCTCTAAAAGATGCCGGGATGAAGGTGATTGTTGCAGACAATGGAAAAATGGCTATTGAGAAATTGGATAAAGAAAAAGATATTGATATTGTACTAATGGATGTAATGATGCCAATTATGAATGGGTATGAGGCTACTACAGAAATAAGAAAATATGCGAAATATAAAGACCTGCCAATTATATCTTTAACAGCTAAGGCAATGCCGGAAGATAAAGCCAAAAGTTTAGAGGCCGGTGCTAATGATTATCTTACAAAACCTGTAAATATTGAAAGACTGCTAAATCTAGTACGTTTATGGTTGTACCAATAGAATTAATATGAATTATAATGTGATAATCTTATGGAGATCAAACAATTTAACGAAGATAAAAAAGGACATTTTGAAGCTTACGTAGAAGATGAAAAAGCCGGATTGATGAGTTATAAATGGCATGGTGCAGATGAAATTGTAATTGACCATACCGAAGTTCATGAAGGTTTTGAAGGTAAAGGAGTAGGAAAACAATTGGTGCTTGCAGGCGTTGAGTTTGCTAGGAGCAATAATTTAAAGATCAAACCTACCTGCCCATTTGCTAAGAAATTCTTAGAGCGAACTTCAGATTATGAAGATGTTCTAAAATAGATGAAAATAAAATCCGCTCCTTAAAATAGATAAGGAGCGGATTTTTTCAACTAATAAACATATTAAACTTTTATCTCCATCCACCACCAAGGGCTCTGTAAAGATCTACCACAGATTTTAATTGATTGAATCTGGCATTCACAAGATCTAATTGAGAGCTTAAAGCATTTTGTCTTGCCGTTAAGACCTCTAAATAATTTGCATACCCGTTTTTAAGCAATTCTTCAGAATAGCCTGTTGCATCAGAATATGCTTGATATTCCAAAGATTTTACATCAATCTTATCTGTACTTGCTTTGTAATTATATAAAGCATCAGAAACCTCTTTTCCTGCATTTAGCAGCGATTTTTCAAAATTAAGAGCTGCTTGTTCTTTTTGAGATTGGGCAACTTCATATTGAGTTCTTATTTTTCTACCGTTAAAAATAGGCTCTGTTAAAGATCCTACCAGCGTTGCAAAAAGAGAATTAACGCTAAAAAGCTTATCAATATCAATACTTTGAAATCCGCCTGTTGCAGTTAATCTTAAAGATGGATAGAAACTACTTCTAGCCACGTTGGTAAGCTCAAAAGCATTTACCAAATTGTATTCTGCGGCAATAAGATCTGGTCTATTCTTTAGCAGTTGCATTGGCACTCCAACTTCTAGGTCTGTAGTGATCTCTTGATCATCTAAAATTCCTCTTTGAATATTTTGTGGTGCTTCCCCTAAAAGTATAGATAATGAATTCTCCAATAATCTAATTTCATTATTGATATCTATCAAAATAGATTTTGCAGTATATAATTGCGCTTCTGTTTGCTTAACTCCAACTTCAGTAACATTTCCGGCTTCTTTTAAAGCTTGAGTTGTTTCTAAACCTTTTTGTCTCGTTTCTATAGTAGTTTCGGTTATTCTCTTCTGTTCATCTAAGGCCAATAATTGATAATAATTGGTGGCGATATTTGCAATTAATCTGGTCTTTATAGCCTGATGTGCAGCTACACTTTGTAAATAAGTTGCCTCAAAAGCTCTCTTGTTACTTCTTATTTTCCCCCAAATATCGGCTTCCCAAGAAAGGTTTCCGGTTACTTCAAATTGATCGCTGGTTCCATTTAAAAAAGAACCTAACTGACTGTTTTTAGATAATTCTTGATGTGTTACTTGGCCTGTTACGCCCAAAGTAGGAAGAAATCCAGCTTTTCCTTGTTTTACATAAGCCTCTGCAGCTATTATTTGCTGAATGGCAATTCTAACATCTAGGTTATTTTGAAGTCCTCTTTCTATGTACGATTCTAAAACAGGATCTGTAAACATCTCTTTCCAAGAAACCTCAGCCATATTTAGGCTGTCTTGAGGTAATGCATCTGTTCTATACAGATTTTGTTCTGGAATAATATTCTCAGGACGCTTGTATTCTTTAGCTACAAAGCAAGATTGTAAGCTAAGGGCAACCATCCCAAGAAGTAAGAATTTAGATTTATATAAGCTTTTCATTGGTATAAATTTCTTGTTCAGATTATTCATTTTCTATAGTTTCTGGTTCCGGTTTTTTACCCACCTTTTCCTGTAACCATTGGAAAAGCATGAATAAGATTGGAATTACAAAAACTCCCGTAATGGTTCCTATTAAAAGTCCACCAACTGCACCTGTACCAATAGAACGGTTACCAGCAGCACCTACTCCACTTGCTAATACCAAAGGCATCAATCCAAGTATAAAGGCAAAAGATGTCATTAAAATAGGTCTTAGACGAGATTTAGCACCATCTATAGCAGCATCTGCAATAGATTCACCATTTTTCCTTCGCTGTATGGCAAACTCTACAATAAGAATAGCATTCTTGGCGAGTAGACCAATAAGCATGATCAAGGCGATCTGGAAGTAAATGTTATTCTCTAAACCTGCAAATTTGGTGGTAATATAAGCTCCAAATACTCCTAATGGTAGTGAAAATAGTACCGATAGTGGTAATAAATAACTCTCATATTGAGCAGCAAGTAAGAAGTACACAAAAACAATTGAAAGAATAAAGATGGTAGTGGTTTGATCGCCAGCATTTACCTCTTCTCTTGTTAATCCAGAATAAGCTGTGCTATAATTACTAGGTAAAGTAGCTGCCACTTCTTCAACCGCTTTAATTGCATCTCCAGAACTATAACCAGGGTTCACTGCTCCGGTTAATGTTGTAGAGTTAAAGAGATTGAATCTTGTTACAGACTGAGGTCCATATACACGTTTAAGTGTCATGAACTCTGTAATTGGAGCCATTTCTCCGCTTTCGGTTCTTACAAATAGTTTATCAAGATCTTCTTTTCGAGTTCTATCTTCGGGTAAAGCCTGCACATATACACGATATTGCTTTCCAAATCTCGAGAAATCTGATGCATATACACCTCCAATATAGCCTTGTAAAGTTGAAAATATACTGCTAATTGGCACTCCAAATTTCTTTGCAACAGGAACATTCAGCTCGATCTCATATTGCGGATAGCGAGTGTTGAAAGAAGATTGCGCATATTGAATTTCTGGTCGTGCAGATAATTTCTGAATGAATTCTTGATTCACTCTATCTAATTCTTCAAAGCTCGATCCAGATCTATCTAATAAATTTACCGTAAAACCTGATGAATTACCAAAACCTGGAATACTTGGAGGAGAGAAGAAAATTACGTTGGCCTCTGGAATAGTAGCTGCAATTCCGAATAATTTTCCGGTTACAGATTTAATAGATTGACTATCGTCTTTACGTTCATCCCAATCGTTTAATTTGATGAATCCAAGTCCGTAATTACTACCAGCACCACTAATCAAACTTCTACCATTAATTACAGAAGCACCTTGTACTTCTGGTAATTGAGAGATCTTCTCGTAGAGCTTCTGGTTAACTTCATTAGTTCTATCCATAGAAGAACCTGCAGGAAGTTCTACGTTCATAAAAATAATACCACGATCTTCATCTGGTACAAATCCGGTAGGAGTAGTAGTAGAAGACCACCAAATACCTACCACAGCAAGTATCAAGATTACCGCAGTAATCCATTTATTCTTATATAAAAAACCTAAAGATTGTCCGTATCTATGAATGGTAGCATTAAACCCTCGGTTAAATCCGGAATAAAAACGTTGAAGCACGTTCTTTTTATCTTTTCCTTGTTGCTTTTTATCATGTGGTTTCAATAATAAAGCACAAAGGGCCGGACTCAAGGTTAATGCGTTAATTGCTGAAATTATAATAGCAATAATAAGGGTAACTCCAAACTGCTCGTAAAATACCCCTGTTGGTCCTTGAATAAAGGTTACAGGAATAAATACCGCGGCCATGACCAGTGTAATAGATATAATAGCACCAGATATTTCATGCATGGCACCTATGGTTGCCTTTTTCACATTATTGGAGCCTTCATCAATCTTTGCATGGACGGCCTCCACAACTACAATGGCATCATCTACCACAATACCAATGGCCAGCACCAGTGCAAAAAGCGTAAGTAAGTTAATGGAATACCCGAAAAGGTTTAAGAAAAAGAAGGTACCAATAATAGATACCGGAACTGCAATTGCAGGAATTAATGTAGATCTAAAATCTTGCAGGAAGATGAACACTACAATAAAAACTAAAATAAAAGCTTCAATAAGCGTGCTTACCACTTTTTCTATAGAAGCATTTAAGAAGTTGTTGGTATCATACGGAATAAAGATCTCTATGCCCTCTGGCAGATCTTTTTCAATGCTTTCCAATTGTTCTTTAATGGTTGTAATAATTTCTTGAGCATTAGAACCTTTGGTTTGGAAGATACCCATGTTTACCGCCGGATACCCATTGGTAGTAGAACCTCCATCATAAGATTGAGCATCCAATTCAATATTTGCTACATCTTTTAGTCTAAGAAACTGTCCGTCTCCCAAAGCTTTAATTACAATGTTGCTATATTGATCTTCTGTTTTAAATCTTCCGCTATATTTTATAACATAAGAAAATGCTTCCCCATTATTCTCACCTAAAGAACCTGCGGCAGCTTCTAAACTCTGTTCTCTTAAAGCAGCTGTAACATCAGAAGGCATCAGGTTATAAGCTTTCAATTTATCAGGCTGTAACCAAATTCTCATGGCGTAATCTTTACCACCAAAAACATTCACATTACCAACCCCATTTACCCTTTGTATCTCAGGGATCACATTGATTTTAAGGTAATTCTGAATAAATGTATCGTCATAATCTGGATTTGTGCTATAGAATGACAGGAACATCAAAGCACTGGTTTGCTGCTTCTGGGTGGTTACCCCATTTTGTTTAACCTCTGCAGGTAACAACGGATTCGCTCTGGCAACACGGTTTTGCACGTTTACTGCAGCAATATCTGGATCTACATCTTGATCAAAATATACAGTGATAGATGCAGTACCATTGTTGGTAGCGGTAGAAGTTATATAGGTCATTCCCTCTACTCCGTTTATTTGCTCTTCTATAGGCACAATAACACTTTCCAGAATGGTTTCTGCACTTGCTCCAGGGTAAGCAGTACTTACCGAAATAGTTGGAGGCGCAATATCTGGATACTGAGTAATTGGGAGGGTTGTTAAACCTAAAACCCCAAGTATTACTATTATAATGGAAACTACCGTTGAAAGTACCGGTCGTTCAATAAATTTCTTGATCATAATTTTTCTTTCTTCTCCGGTTAGTTAAATACTTTTTCCAATGGTTTTGCTACAGAGTCAAATGCAACTGGTTGGGGAGTAATTCTTGTTCCAGATCTTAATTTATCTGCTCCTTTGGCAACAATACTATCACCTTCTTCTACTCCAGAGTCTACCACATAAAGGTTATCTACCATGGCTTTTACTTCCACTATAGATGAAACTACAGAGTCGTTATTCTGTAATTTGTAGACCATCACACTTCCCTGTTGTTCATAAGTAGATTCTTGTGAGATTACCACTACATTTTCGTAGGTCTTAGGAATCTCAATTTTTGCGCTGTTACCATTGGTTAATAATCTGGAAGGATTCTCGAACATTGCTCTAAATGAAATAGATCCTGTATTTGCATTTATAACAGAGTTAATGGTTTGGATCTTTCCTTCTTGATCATACAAACTTCCATTAGCCAATCTTAATCGTACTGACGGAATGTTGGCGATTTTGTCATCTATAGTCGCCCCTTCTGTTTGCTGAATGAAATCCAAATAATCTTTTTCATTCATAGAGAAATAAGCGTATACTTTACTAATGTCTGATACTGTTGTAAGTGGTTCTTGATCTGATGCACTAATCAAAGCACCTTCTCTTTTACGAATAGAACCTACATAACCATCTACCGGGCTTTTTATATTAGCATAGCCAATATTGGCCATGATACCATTATAACTACTTTTGGCTTGCTGAAGTTTAGCCTTGGCAGTTTCCAATTGCACTGAACTTATAATATTCTTTTCTACTAAAGGTTTTAATTTATCTACCTCTACTTGGGCAGCATTAACATTGGCTTTGGCAGCATCTGCATCTTGAGATAACGATTGTGTCTCTAACTTGAATAAGATTTGTCCAGCCTTTACTTTTTCACCTTCATCTACCAATACTTTTGTAATATACCCTGAAACTTTTGCTCTCACATCACTGTTCACAATACCTTCTATACTTGCCGGATAGGTAGTAAATCCTGTAACCGTCTTGGTTGGCACCTCATAAACCGGAAAAGGTTTAGGCTGTTGGGCTGCCTGAGCAGCATCTTGTCCTTTATCTTCTCCACAAGAGGTTAGAAATAGAAATCCTGAGGATACAAATAGTAATTTTATAATATTCTTCATGTCAAACTTCAATTTTGAATTGTATTTATAAGGTGATTGGTGTTATAGTTCAGAGATTTTATTTTTGAGCTTTTTTACAGAATTGCTTACTTCTTCTAAAAACTGAATATAATTTTCATGAAATTGAAGATCGAATTCTTTATCTTCATCAGTGTTTTGTTGATTCTCTGCAGCTTTATATTCCATAATATTAGAATGAATATCATGTTGCTCATTCCAGTTAGCTAACATTTCGTCAATTACTTGATAAAGTCTATTTGGAGTTACATTGAAATAGCGTTTTCTATCTCCGGGTTTTGTGAAATAGCTTACCCTACCAGCAGCTTGTAGGGTGTTTAAATGTGTACAAATAGTACTCTTGCTGGCATTAAGATCTTTTACTAGATTCTCGAAAGTAATTCCACCCTTACCGGTAAGAATAAGAGTAGAGAAAATTCTAGCTTCTAAAGGAGCCATTTTATCTGAATTTTCTATATAAACTCCCAGTCTTTCAATAAGTTGATTTCTTCTTTCTGTTAGTTTTTCTTTTTGCATTCTTAAATTTTGAAATGCAAATTTACGATTAGTTCGGAAAATACCGAACTAATCAAAACTAAATCTTTTGTTAATTCCTAGGTTTGTCTTTTAAGATGTTCAAATCAGAAGATTTAATCACATATCCTAGTCTTACCATGCTCGTAAATTTTTGATAATCGATCAAACTTTCTGAATGACCGGCAAACCATTCTAGCATTAAATATTGGTTGTTGGAGTTGTTGAAAAGCTTGTAAAGTAAACGAGCACTTAATGCTCCATTCCAATCTTTAAGTCCTTTTCTTACTGTAAGATCGGTGCTTAAGGTGTTCGGAATAATGGTGTATTCCATTTTAGCTTCTCCCAGTCCTACATAATCCAAAATATCTGGATTGCTTTCTTTATAAGCAAAAGGAATCCATCCTCTTACGGTTAACATCCCGTTGGTTCCTACCGGAGTATTATAAGTTAACGTAAACCTGTTCCAGCTTCTACTATCTAAACTGTCTCTACCATTAGATTCGTGTTCCATTTTAAATTCTGCCAGACCAACAATTTTATCATTCTTGTTAAAAACTGGCTTTGCTAATCCTACAGCAGGATTAAAATTAGTCTCAGCAAACGGACTTGATTTTTTGTAGATATCCCAGAATGCTTTTTGGGTATAAGTAACAAACAGATAAGAATTAAGAGGAAGTGTAGCACGTGTGATCATTTGCTTAAAACTTACCTGATATTTAATATCTGAATTGTCTTTTGTAATGGTCTTGTTGGTTGGTACTCCAGTTATAAAGTAATTATCTTGATAGATGGAAAAAGAAGGCATGGTATGAATGGTATCTTTAAACTCTTGCCTAGACATGCTTTGTGCCTGAAGCCCTAAAGTACCTCCAAATAGTACCATTAATAGAATTGCTGAATTGATTTTAATCTTCATAATTTTTAATTGTAGGGATTCAAATTTTCTAATATTGATAAATCATAAACGTCTGATTATCAAACAAAAAAGGCCTCCAAAATTTCTGTGGGGGCCTTAGACGTTTAAAATTATTAAAAATTACTCTGTTTTTACAGATTTAGCTTCATTCTCTTTATAAATACCAACAGTAAGCTCTCCTTTTTTATTCATGGTGGCTCTATACATCCCGGCAGTGTTGAATTCCATGGCAATATTTCCATCATGATCTATGGCAATAATTCCTCCGTCTCCACCTAGTTCAGGGATCTTTTTTTGAATCACTTCTCTTGCAGCTTCTTCCAAACTCAATTCTTTATATTCCATTAATGCTGAAATATCATAAGCAACCACACCTCTAATAAAGAATTCTCCCCATCCGGTTGCAGAAACTGCACAGGTTTTATTGTTGGCATAAGTTCCTGCGCCAATAATTGGCGCATCTCCAATTCTGTTATATTTTTTGTTGGTCATTCCTCCCGTAGAAGTTCCGGCTGCAAGATTCCCATTTTTATCTAAGGCCACACAACCTACAGTTCCAAATTTTGAATCTTTAATATATGGATCGTAAAAAGCGGTAGCATTGTTCATAGAATCTGCTTCTTTTTTCTCTTGTTCTTTTAGTTGCTGTAGCGCTTGAAATCTATTTTCAGTATAGAAATAAGAAGGATCTACCAATTCTATTCCGCGTTCTTTCGCAAATTCTTCAGCTCCTTTGCCTGCAAGCATAACATGTGGTGAATGCTCCATAACTTCAAATGCCAAATTTATTGGATTTTTAATGGTAGTAACTCCGGTAATAGCTCCTGCATTTAACGTTTCTCCATCCATAATGGCAGCATCCATTTCATTGGTTTCTGCGTTGGTAAAAACCGCTCCTTTTCCAGCATTAAAAAGTGGAGAATTTTCCATCACGTTGATGGTTTTTTGAACCGCCTCTAGAGCAGTTCCTCCGTTTGCTAAAATAGAATGTCCAGTTTCTATAGCTTCAGTAAGTACTTTTTTATACTCGGCTTCTAGAGAGTCAGACATGTTCTCTTTTAAGATAGTTCCTGCACCACCATGAATCACTATTCCAAAATTATCGCTCTCTACTTTATCTGAGGTTGGCTTTTGATTGGGTTCTCCAATTGGCTTTTTGTCTACTGTAGATTGATTGCAGGCAAAGAACATAGAAAGTGTAAAGAGAAGTAGTAATTTTTTCATAGAAAATAGTTTTTACTGGACTTTTTTGAGTCAGAATAGTAGTTGCTTGGATACGCAACTAATTTAGCAAAAAATGGAATGTGCTACAGGAAATTCTGAAGGATTATAGGAGGAGTAGATTACAAAGTTCATATTTCTAACTGGCGATGTAATCTGATTTTCTTTGATTATATTTTCTTCTGGTTTTTATCATTTTATACCTAACATCATCATAGAACAGGCTTATTAATAAAATTAAAGCTCCAATAATTAGCGTGTTTAATTTGAGATTCACTGTGGAATAAAAAAATCCTCCCGTTAATCCACCAGCAAAAAAGAAGGAAATGATATAAATACGAAGTTTAATTTTTGCTTTCAGCTTATCTCTGAGCTGCTGTTTCTTTATAAAGAAAAGTTGAGATATGTCTATTCCTAAATCTGTAAATAGACCAGTAAGGTGTGTTGTTCTTACAACCGCATTCGATATTTTGGTTACAAAGGAGTTTTGAAGTCCCATGGCAAAAAGTAATAAGCAAATAATTACATTGGGAGCTTCTAAGGTTATGATGTTACTAACGAGGCCAATTGATATTAAAATAAGGCATTCTATTAATGTTGGCAGTAAGAAAACATTCAATTTTTTATTTTCTCTGAACTTCTCAATTAGAAAACTAGAAGTGAAGGAACCAAATAGAAAGGAGAGAATATAAAGAAAATAGACCGTTCCTTTCCAAAATTCAAAATCTGCAACATCATAAATAAATAGTGCGAAATGGCCCGTAACATTGGTAGTTAATTGTTTAAAGGCTAAAAACCCCGTCACATTTACTATTCCAGCAACAAAAGAAAGCACTGTGGCAATGCGCAGATTGTGTTTTAAAGTTCTGCTTTTGCCTTGATGTCTAAACATTTAGTTGCTATTAATTTCAATGATATAAAAGTAGGTTAATAAATATAGCTACTCTAGCGAATACCCTTACATGTCAATTTAATTTGCGTGAGCGATAGCAGCGTAAAGCCCGGAGTCTCGATCCAGATCTTGTTTATATAGTAATAGCAATTGGGATAAGATCGAGACGAGGACTTGAAGTGGATAGCGCGGTGCCTGTGGCACACGCCTAAAACATTTACATAAGCTTCACAGCTTTGTGATTGATTATGCTTAATTTTAGGCAAATCAAAAAAAGAAAAAATGGCTATAAATGAACCTTTCAATCTAAATAAATGGGTTGAGCAAAATCGGGAGCTATTAAAACCGCCGGTTGGGAATAAGAATATCTATAAAGAATCTTCAGATTATATAGTGATGATTGTTGGTGGGCCAAATGCTCGTAAAGATTATCATTACAATGAAACCGAAGAATTATTTTACCAATTGGAAGGTAATATTGAAGTGAATGTGCAAGATAATGGGGAGAAAAAGACCATGAAACTTGGGCCTGGAGATATGTATTTGCATCCAGCAGGAATTCCGCATAGCCCAGTGAGACATGAAGGTTCTATAGGTTTAGTAGTAGAAAAGAAACGTGTTGGGGAAGAGGGTAAAGATGGATTGCTTTGGTATTGCGATAATTGCAACAACAAGTTGTATGAGGTGTATTTTCCATTGCATGATATTGAGACCGATTTCTTGAAACATTTCAATCATTTCTACGAAAGTGAAGAATTAAGAACTTGTGATGAATGCGGAACGGTAATGCCTACCGATGAGAGATATACGGCAAAGAATGATTAGCGATTAATTTTTATTAAATTCGCAACAAACGAACAACATAAAACAACAAATAAGCAATTTAATGAGTGATATAGCAGAAAAGTTTGGAATTAAGCAAGCCCTTAAAGATCTGGGAATTCAAGATGTAAATGATGGAACCTCTACTGGAAGCGATTTTTTTAGTAATGGTGAAATTATTGAATCATACTCGCCGGTAGATGGTGCTTTGATAGGAAAGGTAAAATCTACTACCAAAGAAGATTATGAAAAAGTGATGAAGGCTGCAACCGAAGGTTTTAAAACTTGGAAAACAATGCCGGCACCACAAAGAGGAGAGATCGTTAGAAAATTCAACGATGAATTAAGACGATTAAAAGAACCTTTAGGGAAATTGGTGTCTTATGAAATGGGGAAATCGTATCAGGAAGGTCTTGGAGAAGTTCAGGAAATGATAGATATCTGCGATTTTGCTGTAGGTCTTTCAAGACAATTACATGGATTAACCATGCACTCGGAACGTCCTGGACACAGAATGTACGAGCAATATCATCCACTTGGAGTGGTAGGAATTATTTCTGCCTTCAACTTTCCAGTAGCTGTTTGGTCTTGGAATACAGCGTTGGCATGGGTTTGTGGAGATGCTTGTGTTTGGAAAGGTTCTGAAAAAACTCCGGTAACCTCTGTAGCGTGTCAAAGAATTGCTGCGAAGGTTTTTGCTGAAAATGGAGTGCCAGAAGGTATTTCTTGTTTAGTAACAGGAGATTATAAAGTAGGTGAAATGATGACCACAGATAAGAGAATTCCTCTTATTTCTGCAACAGGATCTACAAGAATGGGTAAAATAGTTGCTTCTAAAGTAGGAGAGCGTTTAGGAAAATCTCTATTGGAGTTAGGTGGTAACAATGCGATTATTGTTACTCCAGATGCAGATATTAAAATGACCGTTATTGGTGCTGTATTTGGCGCTGTAGGTACTGCAGGACAACGTTGTACTTCCACCCGTAGATTGATCATTCACGAATCTATGTATGATAAAGTGAAAGATGCGGTGGTTGCGGCTTATAAGCAATTAAGAATTGGGAACCCATTAGATGAGAACAACCATGTTGGACCACTTATAGATAAAGATGCGGTTAAGAATTACCAGAATGCCTTAACAAAGGTTGTGGAAGAAGGTGGAAAAATTATTGTTGAAGGTGGTGTTCTTGAAGGTGAAGGTTATGAAAGCGGATGTTATGTGAAACCAGCAATTGCTGAAGCTAAGAATTCTTATAAGATCGTTCAGCATGAAACTTTTGCGCCGGTATTATACATGATGAAATATTCCGGAACTGTTGAAGATGCTTTAGAACTTCAGAACGGAGTAAATCAAGGTCTATCATCAGCCATTATGACCAATAATTTAAGAGAAGCAGAACACTTTTTATCTGTAAACGGATCTGATTGTGGTATTGCAAACGTAAACATTGGAACTAGTGGTGCCGAAATTGGTGGCGCTTTTGGTGGTGAAAAAGAAACAGGAGGAGGTCGTGAATCTGGATCTGACGCTTGGAAAGTCTACATGAGAAGACAAACAAATACCATTAATTATACTACCGAGTTGCCATTGGCACAAGGAATAAAATTTGATCTGTAAGTATTGATCATTGAGTAATTAGTACTTAAATTTAGTATTATATAAAGAGCCATTTCTATTAAGAAGTGGCTTTTTTTTGTTTAAAATTAAAAAGAGTTTACTTAGAATCCTGCACGATTTTAGGCAGTTACCGTTTTCAGTTTAAAACTAATCAGGATTGAAAGTACCAACAAGCTTAGAAAAAATAAAATTTGTATAGGAAGGCCAAATATTTCTGCAATGAGTCCGAAGCTTGCAGCTACTAATGTAAAGAGGCCAATAAAGGTGTTTGCTACAGAAACATACGTGGCTCTATTATGTTCTGGAGCATAATCTATTAAATATGTTTTTCTGCTCAATCTCGCCCCGTTATATGCAATACCATTAATAAAGAAAACAGGTAGAAAAGCATAAAATCCTAAATTAAGATCTGAAGTAAATGAAAAGAGCAACGCATAAATTCCTCCTCCAATAGCAATAAACGAGGCAATTCGCATTAAGCGGGTAGAAGATTGATCTGCAATTTTACCCCAGAAAGGGCTGCTTAGCACTACCGCTAATCCGTTAATGATGATTAAATATCCCAACATATTCCATTTAGGATTGCTTAAACTTTTAGCTACAAGCACATAAAATGGTTGTAAGAGGGGGATCGCCATTAAGAGCGCTCTTGTAAAAAGAAATTTCCTAAAATTAGAATCGGTTTTAATAAGTTTCATTCCTGCTTTAGACTCTTCAAAAATATTTCTCGCATTTTCTTTTACCCCAGATTCTTCAGCGATCATATAAAAAATGAAGCTAGCTAAAAACCAGAGCAGCGAGGCCAGTAGAAACATATAGCCATAGATGTCTAAATTATCTTCAACTGAAATTTGAAAAACTAAAATAACTCCTGCTATCAAGCCTAAAACTCCTCCAAATGTAGCTCTATAACTAAGCATTTGCCCTCTTATATTTTTAGGGATAGTTTTAGCGGTAACATCTTTAAAAGCAACAGATGCTACTCCGCTGGCAATACTAAAAATAGCTAGTAGAATTAACATAACTATTATTAAGTAGGAACTAGAATATAGAAGGATTAGTAAACCCGCTGAGAGCCAACATAATGCTTGAACAAGTGCCGAAAACACCCAAAAATTCTTATGGATAGCATAGCTTCTTATCTTACCTGAAACGAATAATTGTGGCAATAAAGAACCCACATTTTTAATAGGTATTAGCGCTCCAATTATTCCAGCGGTAGCTCCCAGCGAACTTAAGATCCAAGGGAGGGTAAGATTAGGACTAATTATTTTTTCCGCTAATTTTGTTAAGGCTCCATTGCTAACATTTAAACTGAAATTTTTAGCGACCTCCTCTTGAGCGTTTACCGTAATATCTTCAGAATTCTTAGAACTGTTTTTTGAAATTAATAGATCGTATAGTTTTTGGGTTACCAATGCCATAAATTTTAATTTATACAGATATAATTTCAGAATCTTTTAAAAGTTCTTCTTGTCTTAGTTTTAAAATGATCTGAGCAATAGCTACAACATCTCTTTCACAATAACTCACAATTCTTCCCGGCTGATTGTCTATATAATAAACATCTCGAACTTCAGAGCCATCTATATCTGTTTTTGGAGACGGAATTCCTAATACGTTGGTGAGTAGTTTAAGCGAAGTGTAATGTTTATAATCGCCAAATTTCCATAATTCTAACGTATCCAGATGCGGGACTTCCCACGGTTTTTTTCCAAACATATCTAACTTTGCGGGTAGAGGTAAATTATGAATGAGTAATCTACGGGCGATATATGGAAAATCAAATTCTTTCCCGTTATGCGCACAAAGTAAATGATGAGGTTTATAAAAATGAATTTCCAGTAGTTTGGAGAAGTCTTGCAATAGTTTCATTTCTTCGCCATAAAATGTTGTAATTCTAAAATGCCGATTATTATCTGCATTTTTAAAATAGCCTACAGAGATGCAGATGATTTTTCCAAATTCTGCCCAAATTCCGGCTCTATCATAATATTCTTCTGCTGTAAATTCTTCTTTTCGTTGATATTTTGATTTATCATCCCAAAGCTTTTGTTTTTCTTCAGGCAAATCTTTAAAATTCTTTTTTTCTGGAACGGTTTCAATATCTAAAAATAGAATATGTTCAAGGTTGAGTTTACGAATCATGGTCTAACATTTTATAAGCTTCATCAATATAAATAAAAAAATCGGGTGCATGGTCTTGTTCTTCTTTGCGTTTCAATAAGTTAGCTCCCAATCTTACAATTATAATATCGTCTTTAGGAATCACAATTACATATTGGCCCAACACGCCGCGCATATAGAATATTTCTTTTCCTAAGTAGTCACTTAGCCAAAAGCCATATCCGTATTGAGGTGCATCTTTAAATTTAGCATGTGTGGCTGTAGATATAAATGAGGAATCTAATAACTGTTTTCCATTCCAATTTCCGAGATCTTTATATAATTTTCCAAATCTGGCGAAATCTTTAGCATTGGAGGCAATGCAGCAGTAGGCTTTTTCCATACCACTTTCTTCGCTGTCTAACTGCCAAAGGGCATCATTCTTCATTCCTAATGGTTTCCAGAAACTTTCACTTAAATAATTAGAAAGCTTCATTCCTGTAGCTTTTTCAAGGATCATCCCTAATAAAAGCGTGTTCCCGCTGAGGTATTTAAATTCTTTGCCAGGAGTTTCTATCACTTTCAATTTTAAGATTTCTTCTCTTACATTCTCTCCAAAATAAGCACGTGCTGTTTGAGAAAAAGGATTGTAATAACTTTCATTCCAATCTAAACCGGAAGACATAGACGCTAAATCTCCTACAGTAAGTTTATTTCCCTTAAAATCTTCAAATTCAGGAAAAAAATTAGAGACAGGTTCATCTAAACTTTTAATTTTTCCTTCTTTAATTGCTTTTCCGAGGAGAGAAACTGTGATAGATTTGGCCATGGAAAAAGAATTGGTAAGTGAATTCTCATTATATCCATTGGAATAATTTTCATACCAGATACTATCTTTTTTAATAATTATAAATGCAGCGGTGCCAAGCTCATTATTGGTTTTAATCAGTTTTTTTGTGGGTTTTGCAGTGTTGTAATTTTTAGAAACCGGCCAGGGCTGATACTTATTTCCTGCTTCGATCTTTCTATTATCGAATTCAGGATAATCGTCTATATAGGCGGTTTTATGTCCGGTGAGGTAAACAACTTCTATCCCCTTTAGAATATAATCATAGTTAAAAGTGTAAAGCGCTAAAATTGCTAGAACTAGGAAGGCAAATAAGTAACTTGTAAATCTAAAAATCTTTTTCATATCACTTAAAAATAGCACTTTTCAGCTACAAATAAGTCAACTTAAGGCTTGTGCTAAAAAAGTTCTTGTTGGGGTGAAGGGTTTTCATGTTCTAACAGCCATTTTTTACGCCATAATCCGCCGGCATACCCTGTAAGCGAACCATCGCTACCAATTACTCTATGGCACGGAATTACTATCCGTAATGGATTTTTGCCATTTGCAGCTGCTACGGCTCTTATTGCTTTTACATCTCCCATCTGTTTTGAAAGTTCTAGGTAAGACGTGGTTTTTCCAAAAGGAATATTAAGCAACGCTTTCCAGGTTCTCTTCTGAAAATCGGTACCAGATGGATTTAGTTTTAAGTTGAAAGTATGGAGTTCTCCTTTAAAATAAGCCTTCAATTGTAAAATGGCATTTTTAAGATCTTCAGAAACTTCAGCAGAAATTGGAGCATTTTCTTCTAAAATCTTGATAGAAGAAATTCCATCTGTATCTCCAGTTATTTCAGCAGATCCTAATGGAGTTTCAATAATTGCAATGCCCATTTTTTAAAGGTTGAAAACGATTAATAACAAGCTCTAAATTAAAAATAAAAAACTGTTTTCAGGGCCGAATCTGAAAACAGTTTTTATTAAAAACCGAGCCGTTTATGCTTATGCAGAAAGGTTTCTTTGGATAAGATCATTCCATTTATTGGCAAGGAACAATTGAGATTCTGCACTTAAACTAGCATTATCGTCTTCATCATAAAAGGTGATTTCTGAAACTCTTTGCTTAGGGTTATTTTTCATTAATTCTAAACTTATATGAGTTACAGCTGTCTTATTTTTAGTAGCTCCAGGAATAGGAACTGTTCTTTTTGTAATAAAACTTTCGTGAATGCTATTAAGATCTATAACGTTGAACTCCATATTTCTTTGAGGTTCTACAACAATAAGTTTTTTAGCATTTTGATCTATTCCTAAAAGGAAAAGATTGGTGAGTTCCATTTCATCTAAATTCATTTGATGATCTATACTGATCTTTTTTAAACTTGAAATGTGTTTCTTTTCTTTAGCAGATTGAGTAAAGATCATTAATAAGATCGGAACTATAAATAATAATAATAATACAACGCCTATGGCAACAGATGCATTTTCCATTTTTGATAAATTTATTTTGAGTGAATTGATTTGTTTTGGCAGGTTGCGTTAGTTAAAAAACACAGCTATACCTTTTTACAGCTTACTTAAGCTGTAATTATATTCTTGATTTAAGAATTAATCAATCACCAAAAAAAATGAAATGGAAATATTTGTTGTTCCAAGAAATATTTAAGGTCTTGGTTTGCAGGCGTAATGCTTATAGAAGCTTTACGCTGCAGTATTGTTAGGGGTGCGTTTTGAAAGAATATTCCAAAACTAAAAGTACCAGAAAAATCTTCAGAATCTATCTGAACAGATGTTACGGTAGGCTCTTCTAAAAATAAAGCGTGCTTGTTTTGATCTGCCTGAAGATAATCGTAATTTCTTGGGTTAAGATCTTGAAGAAAATGCTTATAATCAATAGAATTTGTACTGAAAGCATTTAAGCTTGCCAGTAACATCAGAGAAAATAAAATATGTAGTCTTTTGATTTTCACAAAACAAATGTACACAGAAAGTAGATTCGATGATATTTTATTGGCAAGAATTTATATCAAAAAAAAATCGGCTTAAGAATTATTCTTTAAGCCGATTCAATAAATTTTATAGGGTATTACGAGATAAGTTTTACCGCATCTTTAGCAAAGTAGCTAGCTATCATATTAGCACCGGCTCTTTTAATTGCAGTAAGTTGCTCCATCATTACTTCATCATGGTTTAACCAACCTTTTTCAGAAGCAGCTTTTATCATAGAATACTCGCCACTAACCTGATAAACCGCCACGGGAACATTTACTACGTTTTTAATATCTCTTACAATGTCTAGATAGCAAAGGCCTGGTTTTATCATTACAATATCGGCACCTTCATCTATATCCATTAGAGTTTCCTTTATTGCTTCATCTCTATTGGCAGGATCCATCTGATACGTTTTCTTATCGCCAAATCCAGGAGCAGAATCTAAAGCATCTCTAAATGGGCCGTAGAATGCAGAGGCATACTTAGCGCTATAGCTCATAATTCCGGTATCATAAAAACCTTCATCTTCCAGAAGTGTTCTCATTTCAAAGATTCGTCCATCCATCATATCGCTGGGAGCCACAAAATCTGCTCCTGCTTTTGCGTGAGATAAGGCCATTTCAGAAAGTATGGCAGCAGAATCGTCATTCAATATCTTCCCTTCAGAAACAATGCCATCGTGCCCAAAAGAAGAATATGGATCTAGCGCCACATCTGTCATTACCAACATTTCCGGTACGGCATTTTTTACAGTTTTTACTGCTCTTTGCATTAGTCCTTCTGGATTAATAGCTTCGGTTCCGGCATTATCTTTTAATTTATCATTAACTTTTACAAAAAGCAGCACAGATCTTAATCCTAATTTCCACAGTTCTTTCACTTCTTTCTCCAAAAGATCCAAACTATACCTATAATAATTAGGCATAGACGCAATTTCATCTTTTACATTTTTTCCTTCTACCACAAACATTGGAACAATAAAGTCGTCTGGAGAAACTATAGTTTCTCTTACCAAACTTCTAATAACTTCATTAGTTCTTAGTCTTCTGTTTCTTCTTAATGGATACATCTTTTTTGTTTTAAGCTTGTTATTATTCTACCCAAGTTCTTGGATTTTCGAGTACATTCAGCAAGATCGCTTCTTCACTGCCCGGTGCTGGATGATGATCGTAAACCCATTGCACGTGTGGGGGTAAACTCATTAAAATACTTTCAATTCTTCCGTTGGTCTTTAATCCGAACAAAGTGCCTTTATCATGCACCAGATTGAACTCCACATAACGCCCGCGTCTAATTTCCTGCCAATCTTTATTCTCTTTGGTATAAGGCAACTCTTTTCTATTTTCGACAATTGGTAGGTAAGCATCTAAGAAACTGTCGCCAACTTCAGTCACAAAATTATACCAATCTTCAATATTCATTTCTTCGGAAGCTTTGCAATAGTCAAAGAATAAACCTCCAATTCCTCTGGCTTCATCTCTATGCGAATTCCAGAAATATTCGTCACATTTCTGTTTGTATTCAGGGTAAAACGTTGAATTGTGATGATCGCAAGAACGTTTACAAACTTCATGAAAATGTTTGGCGTCTTCTTCAAATAAATAATAAGGCGTAAGATCTTGTCCGCCACCAAACCATTGATCTATCACATTTCCTTGTTTATCATACATTTCAAAATACCTCCAATTTGCATGCACGGTAGGCACCATTGGGTTTTTTGGATGTATCACAAGACTAAGTCCACAGGCAAAAAAATCTACTTCCCCAACCTTGAAATATTGTTGCATTGCAGGAGCCAAAGGGCCATGAACTGCAGAAATATTGACTCCGCCTTTTTCAAAAACGGCTCCGTTTTCTATCACTCGAGTTCTTCCGCCACCGCCTTCTTCGCGTTCCCAAAGATCTTCCTGAAATGTGGCTTCTCCATCAATTTGTTCTAATCCGGCAACAATTCGGTCTTGAAGCCCTTCTATATATTGATAAAATTTATTTTTCATGCTTTTGATAATCAGATTTTAAAAGTCCGAAGTAGACTACATCTTCCAGTTGCCCCAGATAATTCTTAAATTCATTTCTTAAGACTCCTTCTTTCTGAAAATTATTTTTGATTGCAATTTGCTGGCTCCCCTGATTTTCTTTGGAAGTACAGATTACTACTTTTTCCATTTCCAACTCATTAAAAGCGAAAATGATCATTTTTGAAACTAATTCTGAAACGATTCCCTGACCTTGAAAATCTTGATCTACAAAATAAGCAAATTCACATCTACCAATTTTTTGAGAGATATTCTTTATCTGAAAGTATCCAATTAAGGTTTCTGTTTTCTCTTCTTTTAAAATGAAATATTCCCCTTTTCCCTGTTTTTTAAGCTTTTTACTATCAGAGAAAAAACTTTTTGTTTTCCATAATGTTTCACAAGAAGAAACCGTTACAGGAAAAGATGGATGGATATATTCTTTGTTCTTAACAATAAGCCGGAAAAATTCTGATGGTCTTACCGAATGTAATTTTTCTATTTTCCAGCTTGTGATGCTCATTATATTAATGCTTTGGCATTATTGATCTTTTGAATAAGTCCAAATGAGAAAGTTTTGCTTTCTTTTTGAGCAGTTTCATAAACTGCTGCAGTGTGAGTAGCAAGCAAAGATTCTTTTTCTTCAGGTTCTAAAGGAATAGCTCTTAACATAAGATCTCCAAATTGCTCGTAATGTTGAAACTCAAAATCTGCTGCTTTTAATTTTTCTAATAAGACTTCAGAAGTCATGTTTTCAATAGCGTCTAAAGTGATATTAAGCATGGCTTGAAGTTTTTCATTCAACTTATTTCGCTCTTCATTTTCCCAAAGATTAGGCACAAACTCAATATCCAACAACGCAATAAAGGCATCATCGATCTTCTTTTTTTCTTCGTCTCTAAGTCCTTTGCTTAACATGTAGCTTAATTATTTTGAAGGATACTCCTTTACCGCATCAACAAAAGCACGCGCATTTTCTACAGGAATATCTGGTAAGATTCCGTGTCCAAGATTCACGATGTATCTGTCTTTCCCAAATTCATCAATCATTTGGTGCACCATTTTCTTGATCTGTGCTGGTGGCGAATATAATCTTGAAGGATCAAAATTACCTTGTAAAGTGATATTTCCACCGGTTAAATAACGAGCATTTCTTGCAGAACAGGTCCAATCTACACCTAAAGCTGAAGCTCCAGATTTAGACATTTCATTATAGGCGAACCAACATCCTTTTCCAAATGCAATTACTGGCGTAATATCTTTTAAAGCATCTATGATCTGCTGAATGTATTTCCATGAAAATTCTTGATAATCTGTTGGAGAAAGCATTCCTCCCCAAGAATCAAAGATCTGTACGGCATCTACGCCAGCTTCAACTTTAGCTTTTAAATACGCAATAGTAGTATCTGTTATTTTTTGAAGTAATGTATGAGCGGCAACAGGATTAGAAAAACAGAATTTTTTTGCTATGTCAAAATTCTTAGAACCTTGCCCTTGTACTGCGTAACATAAAATAGTCCATGGAGAACCGGCAAAACCAATTAAAGGCACTTCATCATTAAGTGCTTGCTTGGTCATTTTTATAGCATCCATCACGTATCCTAAAGTTTCATGTACATCTGGTACGATTACTTTTTCTACATCTGCACTCGTTCTTACAGGATTTGGTAACCAAGGGCCTACACCCGGTTTCATTTCCACTTCAATATTCATTGCTTGCGGTACCACCAAAATATCGCTAAAAAGTATGGCGGCATCTGTACCTATTTGGTGAATTGGCATTACGGTGATCTCTGTTGCAAGTTCAGGAGTTCTGCATCTGGTAAAGAAATCGTACTTCGCTTTCAATTTCATGAAATCTGGCAAATATCTACCTGCCTGACGCATCATCCAAACCGGAGGTCTTTCTACGGTTTCACCTTTTAATGCTTTTAGAAATAAGTCGTTTTTAATCTGTGTCATATCTTAAGTGCGTTAATCCTTTCGCCCTGAGGTCTTACAAAGAATGACGTTTATTTATAATGTTTTACCACCTGAACAATCACATTTTCTATAGATGGTGTAGTTGCAAGTACTATTGGTATATTCTTATTTTTTATTGCTGAAGCGGTTGTTCTGCCTATACAAAAGCAAGTTTCAACATTAAGTTCATTCAAATTTAAATAACTTTCTATGCCGCTTGGGCTAAAGAACATAATGCCATCAAAATCCTGATCGAATTTTTTGTTATTTAAACCTGTGGTATACACTTCAATTTCCTCTAGCGGAATATTTTTTTCCTTTAAAACTGATGGAAGCTCATCTCTTCGAGAAGCACCACAAAAGAATTTGAAATTTCTGTCGGCGTATTTTCTCACGATGATCTCAGAAAGATCTTTACTATAATCAGCAAATTCAAGAACTTCCCATTTCTGGCTTTCTAAGTATTCTTTGGTCTTTGTCCCAACACAAAAAATATGGAGATTTTCAGGAAGTACGGTTGATTTATAGTTGTCCAAAAAGGCTTTCACTCCATTTTTACTGGTAAAGATCAGGTTATCTTCTGAATTGATCTTTGTTTCAAAATCGATAAAATCGATCTTTATCGCATCATATTCTACCAAACCAATACCCGAATTCAATAATAAGTTCTTTTGAGAAGAACTTAATTTTTTGGTAGATAGAACGCTAACCATCAACTACTATTTAAGCACTTTCTTGATCTCGCTCATCAACTCTCTTCCTCCATTGCTCAAAATTTCCTGAGCGCAACGTTTTCCAAAATCTTTTAAATTAGTTACCGCAATATTGTTCTCAACTTCAATTTTCTGACTTCCGTCTAAACTGAATAAAGCCCCTTTAAAATGAAGGTTATTATCTATTATTACTGCCGAAGCTCCAATTGGTGCGGTACATCCTCCTTCCAATTCTTTTAAGAATTCTCTTTCTACATGTACGCAAATTTCCGATGCTCTATGGTTTAGAGCAGAAACAGCTTCTCGGCAAATATCATCTTCTTCTTTTGCTACCACTAACATAGCACCTTGAGCAGGAGCAGGTAACATCCAGTTAAGATCTATATGATTTTTTGGAGTGAGGTTGATGCGCTCTAGTCCGGCAGCAGCAAAAATCGCCCCGTCCCAATCATTATCTTCCAATTTTTGCATTCTGGTATTCACGTTGCCGCGAAGATCTACCACATTATGGGTAGGATATTTATTTAACCATTGGGCTTTTCTTCTTAAACTTCCCGTAGCAATGGTTCCATCACCTTCCAAAAATTCAACTCCTTTATGAAGTAAAATATCTTTAGAATTAGCTCTTTTGAGAACTGCGGCTTCTACAATTCCTGTTGGAAGCGCGGTAGGAACATCTTTCATGGAGTGAACGGCAATGTCAATCTTATCGGTTAACATGGCGATATCCAATGTTTTGGTAAAGATTCCGGTAATTCCCATTTCGTAAAGCGGCTGATCTAAATTTAGATCACCGGTAGATTTTACAGGGACTAGCTCGGTTTCATGTCCAAAATGTTCTAATGCAGCTTGAACGGTTTTAGCTTGCCAAAGTGCTAGTTCGCTATCTCTGGTTCCAATTCTAATTACTTTATTCATTTTGCGGCCTCTTCCAGATGAAACATTTTTTGGATGAGTTCCAAACTTTCATCTGTAGTGTTAGAATCATCTTTAAGGTGATTGGCAAAATGATTCATTATTTTTTGAATGATGCGGTTGCTCACAATTTCAGCTTGTTCATCATTGAAATCTGTGATCTTTTTACGTTGAAAATCCAGTTCAGCATCTTTCATGGTTCTCAACTTTTTCTTCAAGGCTTTAATAGTTGGGGCAAATTTGCGGGTTTCAAGCCACTTATTAAAATCTCCTTCTACTTCAGCTATAATTTCTCTGGCTTGCGGAATAAATTGTTTTCTGCGTTCCAGCGTTTCATCTGTCATTTGAGAAAGATGATCTAAATGTATCAATTTTACATTTTCAAGTTCCAACACATCATCTGCAACGTTCTTCGGAATAGAAAGATCTAAGATCAATAATTCCTTTTTAGCATAGATCAATTCCTTAGAAACAGTAGCGTTTTGAGCGCCTGTAGCAACAATCAAGATATCTGCCTGTCTAATTTCAGACTGAAGATCTGCATAATCTTTTACCGTTAAATTGAACTTTCCGGCAATTCTCTCTGCCTTATCCTTAGTTCTATTAATAAGGGTAATATTGTTGTTCTTGGTGTGTTTTACAAGGTTCTCACAAGTATTTCTACCTATTTTCCCTGTGCCAAAAAGCAAAATGTTCTTATTAGAAACATTTTCAACTTCCTTTAAAATATATTGTACCGAAGCAAAACTTACTGAAGTGGCTCCAGAAGAAATGCGAGTTTCGTTCTTAATTCTTTTGCTTGCCTGAATCACCGCGTTTATCAATCTTTCTAAAAATGGATTTGCAACTCCAACTTTCTTAGAGCTTACAAAAGCATTTCTTAACTGACTGATGATCTCAAAATCTCCTAAGATCTGGCTATCTAATCCTGTTCCCACATTAAACATGTGTGAGATGGCATCTTTATTTTTATAAACGTAGGCAACTTTCTCAAACTCCTCTACAGTACCATGTGTGTGTTCACATAATAACTTGATAAGTTGATAAGGGTGTTGAGCAAAACCGTAAAGTTCGGTTCTATTGCAGGTGGAGGTTACTATTAATCCATCAATACCTTCTTCCAATGCGTCTTCAAGTAAATTTTGCTTGCCTTCTTCAGACAAACTAAAGTGTCCTCGAATGTCTGCATCAGCCTTTTTATAACTTAAGCCTATGATGTAAAAATGTTTTCCTCTTGAAATATGATAGTTCTCCATGAAACTGTTTGGGAATTCTGAAGCAAAAATAA
>Ga0209309_10000697_pt1 | contig 37745 bp, 37 predicted proteins | sample COGITO_mtgs_1204_2_FD_184807 | JGI IMG/M metagenome (GOLD analysis project Ga0209309, IMG submission 184807) | Pelagic marine microbial communities from North Sea - COGITO_mtgs_120412 (SPAdes) (version 2) | ecosystem: Environmental > Aquatic > Marine > Epipelagic ... | reverse complement strand
CTTAAAACCGGTTAAAAAACGTAAGAAAACCAAAACGCCTAGAAAGGCAATAGAAAAGCGTTTAAAATCAAAAAAGAAGACAGCTTTAAAAAAATCCAACCGCAAACCTCCCAAAATTGAGTAACTAAACACAGTTTTTGTGTACTTTTTACACAACTGTATCTGTACTTTACACAGTATTTTAATTTTATTGAATTGCTAAAAGCAAGGTAAAATACTGATTACAAATTACTTAGATAAAAATAAGAGCGAAGCTATTTACATGGCACTACTTTTTCATTATACAAGTCAAATAACAAACAACACATTAAAACTTGAAAACTATGAAAAAGTTAATTTTTACAGCCGCATTGGCAATAGGGTCTTTAACCGCAATAAACGCACAAGATAAAGCAATCGCACAAGTATCTTCAGATGAAGCAGCAGTTAGTGCAGAAGCACCAGAAGCTGCCGTGCAAGACTACAAAGAGATTAAAGTAACCGAATTGCCAAAACCAGTATTGGAAGCAGTAGCGAAAGAATTTGAAGGCGCTACCGTATCTAAAGCTTACAAAAATGAAAAAGGGGAATACAAATTAGTGCTTACCACAGCTGATAAAGCTAAACAAACTGTTTATGCAAACAGCAAAGGTGAGTGGATTAAGAAGCAGTAAGCTGCAGTAGTTAGATTCAATACTTCGGGGATGTCCATTTGGGCATCCCTTTTTTTATGTCTTTTCCGAAAGAAACAAAGCCATAGTTTAAATCACCTTCTGGGTGAATATTACACAGGTGTGTATTTTTTTACACAAGTTTACACACTTTACTTAATGAGCCTGAAAACAACTAAAAGCTTGTTACGTCAGTTACAACAGGTAATTTGAAAGGTTTTTTAGATGGTGTAAATTTAGTGGCACTACTTTTTCACTATATAAACCAAATTTAGAAACGAAATATTAATTATAAAATTTAGAACTATGAAAAAGTTAATTTTTGCAACAGCATTAGCAGTAGGAACATTAACCGCAGTACATGCACAAGATAAAGCAATTGCTCAAACATCAACAGATGAAGCGGCAATGACACAAACTGTAGATGCACAAGAAACCGTTGCACAGGATTTTAAAGAGATTAAAGCAACCGAATTACCAAAACCCGTATTAGAAGCAGTAGCTACCGATTTTAAAGGCGCTACCGTATCTAAAGCATACAAAAATGCTAAAGGAGAATATAAAGTTGTTATTGCAACAGCCGATAAAAAAGAGAAAACGCTTTATGCAAATGCTGACGGTAAGTGGATGAAGAAGAAAATGAAAATGAGTAAAAAGAAGATGAGTAAAAATAAGAACTAGTAGTTTGAATTAGCTAGATTCAATACTTTGGGGATGTCTTAACGGGCATCCCTTTTTTTATGCGCCATATTTAATTCTCTTTCAAATGGTTTTCAAGGAAACTGAAAACTAGTTAAATTTTTTAGCGCATTTCACGGAGCGAGATATACAAATAAAGAAACACCTTCTGTGAGAATATTACACAGGTGTTTAGTGAATTTACACACTTTATACATCTTTATATTGACATGTGATATCTTGTTAAGCCCTGTTTGTAGAGGGGTAGAGTAAGTTTTAGCTGTTTGATTTTTTTTGATGGCATTACTTTTTCAATATACTAAGCAAGTAAGAAACGAAATAATAACATAAAACTTAAAACTATGAAAAAGTTAATTTTTGCAACCGCATTAGCACTAGGATCATTAACCGCAGTAAACGCTCAAGATGGAGCGATTGCACAAGCATCAAGTGATCAAACAACAATAGAGCAGACAGTAGCTGTACAACAAGCAGCCGCTACACAAGGTTTTACTGAAGTGAAAACATCAGAATTACCACAAGCCATTCAAGACGCAGTAGCGAAGAAATTTGAAGGCGCTACCGTATCTAAAGCATATAAAAATGCAAAAGATCAGTACAAATTAGTACTAGCAACGGCAGATAAGAAAGAAAAAACCGTTTACGCAAATAGTGATGGTCAGTGGTTAAAAACCAAGTAATCTCACTTGATTATATTCGATATATTTGGGATGTCCTTCGGGGCATCCTTTTTTTTATGATAACTTTAAAAGCCTGCTTCTTTCATAGACCGTATTTTTGTGAGGAGACAAAAAAGATATGACACATAAGATCCTTATTGTAGAAGATGATATCGCTTTCGGAAAAATGCTGGCTACATTTTTAGAAAGAAAAGATTTTTCAGTGACCACAACAAGTAATAGTACAGAAGGAAAAGAAAAACTACAAGAAGAACATTTCGATTTACTAATTACCGATTTAAAATTACCAGACGATAGCGGAATGTCGCTTTTAGAGCATGTTAAAGAAACCTACCCCAAAACCCGCGTAATTTTAATGACGGGTTATGCCGAAGTAAATACTGCCGTTGAAGCTATAAAAAAAGGAGCGTTAGATTATATTTCAAAACCTTTCCGTCCCGAAGAATTGCTTATGATAATAGAGCAAGCTTCTGAAAACACTGTAAAAACTGTTTTAGAAAAGAAAGAAGAAACAACAACATCTCCTAAAGTTCAAAATGCAAAGAAACCGCAAACAAATACGGTCGTTACCGAAAATAATTTTGTAACCGGAATAAGTGAAGCTTCAAAAAAATTCAATCAATATCTAGAATTAGTAGGCCCAACCGATATGTGTGTGCTTATACAAGGCGAAAGCGGTACGGGTAAGGAAGTGGCAGCAAATGCTATTCATAATTTCAGCAGCCGTAGTAATAGACCTTTTATTGCGGTAGATTGTGGTGCAATTCCTAAAGAGATTGCTTCGAGTGAATTTTTTGGTCACGTAAAAGGAAGTTTCACGGGTGCTATACACGATAAAAAAGGGCATTTTGAAGCTGCTGATACGGGAACGCTGTTTTTAGATGAAGTAGGAAATCTTTCGTATGAAAATCAAGTGCAATTACTACGCGCTCTGCAAGAACGGAAAATAAAGCCCGTGGGGAGTAATGAAGAAATACACGTAGATGTGCGTATTATTTCAGCAACCAATGAGGATCTAACCAAAGCGGTTGAAGACGGTAGATTTCGAGAAGATTTATACCATCGTTTAAATGAGTTTTCTGTTCATATTCCTTCGTTACGCGAACGAAGCGAAGATTTATTTTTGTTCACCGAATTTTTTCTAGAACAAGCCAACCAATCCTTGAACAAAAATGTGATGGGACTTTCAAAAGAAGTGGAAACTGCTTTTAAGCAATATACTTGGCCAGGAAATCTAAGGGAGTTGAAAAATATTATTAAACGTTCGGTGCTTTTAACTCCGGATGAAAAAATACCGTTGGAAGTAATACCAAGAGAGGTGGTTACTGCAAAAGAAACAGCAACGAAAACAACTGATTTTTCAAAAGAAAGCAACGAAAAACAACTAATTTTAAACGCTTTAAGAGAAACTAAAAATAATAAATCGCGTGCTGCCAAATTGTTAAATATTACCCGTAAAACCCTCTACAATAAAATAGAACAGTACAATATTGACCTTTAATGTTTTTGCTGTAAGTCTGTAATCAAATTGTTTATTTCAAGGTTCAAATTTTCAAAAAGAGAAGGCAGTTGGCTCTTTTCTTCTGCTGAAATATCTTCTAACGTTTCAAGAATCGGGATTACTTTTTTAGCATCAATTTGTCGGCACATCGTTAACATCTTGTGTGCTGTTTGGCTAATATTTTCGATGTTTTCTTCTTCAATAGAAGCTTTTAATTGAGCCATATCTTTCTTGGTTTCGGCATAAAAAACCGTTAGTACATCTAGCAATGCTTCATCTGTATCTAAAAAAGACTTTAATAAAGAAAGATCATAGAAATTACTTTTTTCTTTCGGGGCTTTTACTGAAGCTTCTTCAGAAGCATTAGAGAAGTTACTGGGAAATAGCTTCTGTAAAGCAGCTAGTAAATCACCTTTTGTAAAAGGTTTTTGCAAGACAGCTGCAAATCCTTTGTCAAGATATGTTTGTTGGGAATGTTCCCGGCTTCCGGTCATGGCAATTAACGGTTGGTTGGTGTAATTTTTTACAACCCCATTTTTTAAGTGTTCTAAAATTTCAAAACCATTGGTTGTCGGCATTTGTATGTCAGTCAGCACAAAATCAAAATCGATTTCTTTAGTTTTTTCAAAAGTGGAAAATTTTTCAAAATCACGTACTTCGATGTCCATTTGCTCAAACAATTCTGAAAGCATGGTTCGCATGGCTGGGTCATCATCAAAAACAACAACTTTCAAATTTTTAAAAGCTGTTTCAGGAGTTTTTACTGAATTACGTAAGGTCCGATCAGATTTTTTTAAAGGGATTTGTAGTGTAAACGTACTTCCTTCGTTGGGTTCACTTTTCACTTTAAGGCTTCCGTCGAGAAGGCTGGCTAGTTTTTTAGAAATAGCCAACCCAAGTCCGTAACCGCCAAATTTTTTAGCCGTATCGGCTTCAGCCTGGGTAAATTCTTTAAAAATGAGTTGTTGCTTTTCTTCTGAAATACCAATTCCGGTATCGATTACATCAATTTTAACTCGAATCGATTTTTTTCTGGCTTTTTGCAACGTGGCTTTAAGTTCAATACTTCCGGTTTCAGTAAACTTAAAAGCATTCCCAACCAAATTATATAGAATTTGTTGCATTCGCAGTGGATCGCTTTCAAAAACCTTGTTTTGTAATTCAGGAGCTATGGTAACCAAAAGCTCGACTTGCTTATCGGAATACACATCCCGATATGTTTCTGCCGTTTGCTGTAACAAATTTTCCAACGAAAAAGGGACTGACTCCATTTTTAATTTTCCCGCTTCCAGTTTTGAAAAATCGAGCAAATCGTTTACTAATTTCGATACATATTGCGAGCCTGAGTTAATTTGATTTATATAATGGTGTTGCTTTTCTGAAAGAGCAGTGTTTTCCATCAACCCTGTGTAGCCTACAATTGTATTTAAAGGTGTTTTAAGATCATGGCTAACGGTGGCAATTAATTGTTCTCGGCTTTTAAGTAGGTCTTCGGCATATAATTTTGCTTTTTCTAAGGATTTTTTAAACCGTTCGGCTCTAAAAAAGTCACTCAAAATAAAATAGGTAAATAGTAAAATAACAATAAAACCAACTACAGCTGCTCCTTGAAGAATGGTAACTGTCCGTTTTACCGAAGCTTCTTTATTTTCTTTTTCTTCGTTGTTTAGCTTTATGTTTTCAGCTTCAAAATCGGTAATAATCCGTCTTAATTGAGAAGAAAGGGTTAAATCGTTTCGAATCAATTCATTTTCTTTTTGTTGAAGCGCTAGCCGTGAACGTGAATTTTCCCGTTTGGCTTCGGCAACAAGATAACGGGATTGTGCTAACATAGAGTCGACCACACGGGCTTGCACTTGCGTGGTATCCACTTCGTTGTTTTGGTTTATTATGTCAATGTAAGAATTCCAAAATGAACGTTCTTTTGGGGTAAGGGCAGCAGGATTTTCCACAAACGTTTCCAACGTTAGTTTCCCCATAGACGTGTCCAGTTTTTTAAATTCATTTAAAATATCATCCAGCGAGGTATCCTTACTATTGGTGATTTTTAAAATACGGAGTTGCTTAATGTTTTTTTTCTTTTCAGTAAGAAGTTCGCGAACACTATCTAATTGCTTTTTTTGGTACTCATAGCTGGTCAATAACTTTATATTTTCAATTTTTTCAAAAAGCGAATCGCTTAAGGTGATGTATTTATTGTAGTCTGCTTCTTTTTGGGTAAGTAGGGCTAAACGTGAAAAGCTATCGGCTTCATACACCAAATTTATAAGTGATCCCGTGGCAAAAAACTTTTTTTCCTCTGTTTTCTCGCTAGTGTTGCTAAGGTAGTTTTTGTATTCAGAATAAATAAAATAGCCCACAACAACGGCTAAAGCTCCTAAAACGAGATAGCTCAGTATTATTTTGAAAGTGAACTTATTTTTAGTTTTTGGCATATTTCAAAAATACATACAATGTAAAAGACAGGCTATTAAGGATATGATAAAAAAGTAAGATTAGGCTTTTGCAATGTGAAAGTGTTCCTTACTTTTGCCGGACATCTCAAAGGGGTGCCAAAAAAAGTACGAAACACGAAGTAAGAAGTACGAAATATATAAATCGTACTTCGTAGCTCGAAATTCGTACTTCGACAGGCTGAGATTATACCCATAGAACCTAGAACAGGTAATGCTGTTTAGGAAAAGAGCAACAAGCCGTTGTAGCCAGTAAAAGTCATTTTTACTGGAATTTTTAAAACCTTTTATTAACCGAGAATAATGGCCCCTTTTATTCGTAATTAAATTTTTTACGAATGAAATCCTTATTTATTTCGGCTGCTTTATTAACAACAAGCTTAGCAGCCGTCGCACAAGAAACAGAGCAAGATTCAACTAAAGTTGAAAGCTTGGAAGAAGTATTTATCCAGGCAGTCCGCGTTGATGCAGACTCGCCAATTACACACTCAAACCTCGATGCCGAGGAATTAGAAACCCGAAATTTGGGACAAGACGTCCCTTATTTACTCAATTATTTACCGTCCGTGGTTACTACTAGCGATGCCGGAGCCGGAGTAGGATACACCTACATTCGGGTTCGAGGTAGTGATGCTTCGCGTGTAAATGTAACGCTTAATGGAATTCCGTATAACGATTCGGAAAGTCAAGGCTCTTTTTGGGTTAATCTGCCCGATTTTGCATCTTCCATTCAAAATTTACAATTACAACGTGGCGTAGGAACCTCAAGTAATGGTTCAGGAGGATTTGGAGCGAGTTTAAATATTTTAACCGATGAAGTTTCAAGAGAAGCCTACGGTGAAATTTCAAATTCGATTGGTTCCTTTAATACCCGAAAGCACAATGTGAAATTCAGCACTGGATTATTAAAAGATCGCGTGGAAATTGCTGGAAGATTATCCAAAATTGAATCGGACGGATACATTGACAGAGCGAGTTCCGATTTAAAGTCCTATTTCTTACAAGGAGCCTATAAAGACAAAAACACCCTTGTAAAAGTATTGACGTTTGGCGGAACCGAAGAAACCTACCAAGCCTGGAATGGTATCGACGCTGAAACGTTGGAAAATGACCGAACGTTTAATCCATCCGGGATGTACACGGACGAAGATGGCAACACGCGTTTTTATGATAATGAAGTAGATAATTATGCGCAAGACCATTATCAAGTGCTTTGGAATCAACGCTACGACAACAATTGGAGCAGTAACGTAGCAGTAAATTACACCTACGGAAGAGGTTATTTTGAGCAATACAAGGAAGATGAAGAGTTTGGAACGTACGATTTTGAACCTATTGAAATTGGCGGAGAAACTATAAATACGACCGATTTAATACGCCGCCGTTGGTTAGATAATGACTTTTATGCTGTAAATGCCAACATTAACTACAAAGACGATGCGCTTAGCGTTTCGGCAGGAACATTTTACAGTATTTATAAAGGGGATCACTATGGCGAAGTAATTTGGGCGCGTTATGCAAGTGATTCTGAAATTCGCGACCGGTATTATTTTAGCGATGCGACTAAGAACGAATTTACAACTTTTGCAAAAGCAACCTATCGTTTTAATGACCAATGGCAAATTTTTGGAGATTTACAAGGACGTTTTATAACGTATGAAACAGGAGGAATTTCTTCAGATATTGTGCCGCTTGATGTAGACGAAACGTATAGTTTTTTTAATCCAAAAGCAGGAATTTCATTTCAATTAAATGATGCGAATCAATTTTATGCATCTTACGGAAGAGCGCATCGCGAGCCCACCCGAAACGATTTTGAAGAAGATATCACCACCCCTGAAAAATTAGACGATTTTGAATTAGGGTGGCGCTACGCTTCACAGAAAGTTCAAGTGAACACCAACATATTTTACATGGATTATAAAGACCAATTGGTGCTTTCAGGAGAATTGAATGATGTGGGAGCACCGTTACGAACTACTAGCGGTGAAAGTTACCGTTTAGGGCTAGAAGTGGATGCAAACATTACTATTTCAGAAAAAATAAGCATACGGCCCAATATTGCATTAAGTTCAAATAAAAATGTGGATTTTGTAACTTCTCGAGATGGGTCGCTGGTCAATTTAGGAAAAACAAACATCTCCTTTTCCCCGGAAATTGTAGCTGGAAACATGCTAGAATACCGTCCTGTGAAAAACGTACAATTGGCATTATTGTCAAAATTTGTAGGCGAACAGTTTATGGGAAATATTGATAGTGACGTTTCAAAGCTGGACAGTTATTTTATTAATAACTTGAATGTGGCGTATCGCTGGGAAAACGTTCCTTTTGTAAATGAAATATTGTTTACAGGATTGGTAAACAACATTTTTAATGTGGAATATGTTTCCAACGGATACTTTTTTACGTTTGATGGTGAAAATGACCAAGGAAATGTAACGACATTTGAAGGTGCGGGCTTTTATCCACAAGCGAAAACTAACTTTTTATTGGGTGCAACCATTAAGTTCTAGTTAAATAATACTGAGCGCTCACCTGCCAATTAGATAGGTGGGCGCAAATTATTAAATTGAATTTGGGATGCTGAGCGGTGCCGAAGCATTAATTAGTAACACGAACGTTGTCGCCTACTCGCTCAACACGATAGCGCTGCATAGGGTAAAGGCTAGGGTCGACTGTATTTTGACCTGTAACTATATTGTATTTATTCGTGTCGTTTTCACATGGGCAGGTTGCTTCAATACCATCAACTTCCATTTGAGAACAATCATTGGGTGCATGATTGGGATCGCTTAGCTCAAAAGCATGGTACATATTGTTATCTACATTGTAAATTACGATACCTCGGATGCCTTGTTGAGTAATTATTAATGAATTACCCGGAAACTTAAGCGGGTTGTATTGTGGTAAATTTAAATTGAGGTTTAAATTTACTAAGGGTGACGTTAAAAAAGGGTTATCATCTACATTGTCATCATTACTTTTGCAAGCGATTACGGCGATAAGTAATAATAGGAAAGCAAATTTTTTCATAGCAAATTTTTTCGTGTGCGAAATTACAATAATTTATATAACAAGTTATTTTTTAGTATATTTGTTAGAACAGATCCCGTCAAGCGCATGGGATTTTTTGTGTTTAATATTTTAACGCCAGCGTAGTTTGGTGTTCTAGATAAAATTAAAGAATAACGTGTTTAGTACACAAACGATGAAGTTATGAGTAAAGTATCTTATTATACTGTAGAAGGATTAAAAAAATTGCGGGACGAGCTAAATCAATTAAAAGATGTGGAGCGTCCAAAAGCTTCCCAAGATATTGGGGAAGCTCGTGATAAGGGCGATTTGAGTGAAAATGCCGAGTACGATGCAGCAAAAGAAGCACAAGGAATGCTGGAAATGCGCATTTCAAAATTAGAAGAAGTAGTTGCCAATGCTCGTGTAATTGATGAATCACAACTAGATACATCAAAAGTATTGATACATTCCAATGTGAAGATAAAAAACCAATCTACTGGAGCAGAAATGCAATATAAACTGGTGGCGCAAAGTGAAGCCGACTTAAAAAGTGGTAAAATTTCCGTAGATTCACCTATCGGAAAAGGTCTTTTAGGTAAAGAAGTTGGTGATACAGCCGAAATTAGTGTGCCTAACGGAACAATGATATTTGAAATTCTTGAAATAACAAGGGGGTAACCATGGCAACCATATTTACTAAAATAATTAAAGGCGAAATACCAAGCTATAAAATAGCTGAGGATGATAATTTCATCGCTTTTTTAGACGTAAATCCGAATACAAAAGGTCATACGCTTTGTGTTCCAAAGGAAGAAGTTGATAAACTTTTCGATTTGGGAGAATACATGTATCTGCAATTAATGCAATTTTCAAGACGTGTAGCCAAAGCCCTAGAAGAAACAGTTCCTTGCAAGCGAGTGGGGATGTCCGTTATTGGCCTGGAAGTTCCACACGTACACGTACATTTAATTCCTTTAAATGAGATGAGCGATATGGATTTTTCTAAAAAAGTTGAAATGACCGAAGAAGAATTTAAAGAATTGGCAGCTGCTATTCATAAAAACTTAGATTAGTTCGCATTCCAAAGCAAAAAAACAACTGCTGCAATTACTACAATACCTGCTAAAATAAGAATATGGGCTAAAGATTTCAACTGCATTGAGGTTGACATTGGGTGCACTTGTTTTTTATGGTATTGATATACCCGTTCAATATCTTCCGTCCAGCTTACTGGGTAAATAATATTTTTGCAGGTGTGGCAATATAACTTTTCGTCAATTTCTTTACTGGCCTGATTATAAAATTTACTGTGCTTTTCTTCTTGTGTAAAAGTAAATTCCAGTCCTTCAGTATCAAAGCATTCTGGGCAGTTATTGTTTAAACGAGCTGTATGTAAAATTTGTTTTGTTATCATTCTAATTTTCTAAGCGTAATACTAATTCTATGGTCGTCCCTTTTCCGGGGGTGCTGTTTAAAACGTGTATTTTCCCATTATGGTATGTTTCAATAATACGTTTTGCTAACGAAAGACCCAGACCCCAACCTCTTCTTTTAGTGGTATAACCGGGTGTAAATACTTTTTTGTAATTTCTTTTTGAAATACCTTTTCCGGTATCGGTTATTCGTACGTACGCCTTTTTCGTATTTTTTTCAATTGATATGGTAATCGTGCCTTTTCCTCGCATGGCGTCAATACCGTTTTTCACTAAGTTTTCGATGGTCCAACCCAAAAGTTGTGGGTTTAGCATCACCGGAACAGGTTCGTTGGGAATATCTAATTCAAATTGAATTAATTTTGAAGTTCGGCGCTTTAAATAATCAAAAGAAGCTTGTGTTTCGGCAACTAAATCTGTCTTTTCAAGTTTTGGGACGGAGCCTATTTTTGAAAAACGCTCGGTAATGGTTTGCAGGCGATCCACATCTTTTTCAATTTCAACAACGTATTCCTGATTTACGTTTTCTTCTTTTAAAATTTCGGTCCAACCTACTAATGAAGATAATGGGGTGCCAATTTGATGTGCCGTTTCTTTGGCCATCCCAGCCCATAGTCTATTTTGTTGGGCAGATTTTGACGTTTGATAAAATAGGTAAAGTGCTAAAAAGGTGAGTAGCATGACGACAATTAATACCGCTGGATAATATTTCAGCTTATTGATTAGGGGCGAGTTTCCGTAGTAAATGGTTTGAAATAGCTCATCGTTATAATACACTTCAATGGGTTTGTATTCCGAAGTAAATTGATCAATAAGTTCTTGTCTCTTTTTTTTAGTATTTATTTTGTTTTCGGAAATATTCCGTTCAATATAGCTGTCAGCTTCGTGGCTGTAACTTAGCATAGGAGTAGTGTTGTTGCTTTGTATCACGACTGAAGCCGTTTCACTTACCGCGTTTTCTGATGTGCTCAATTTTTGCAATTCCTCTTGAGCAGCTGCCCAAACCTTCATTTTATTGCGTTCGTCGTCCTTTAACTGATTGAAAAACACAAACGTATTCCATAAAATAAGACAAATAATAGCAATGGATACGATAATAAAGAACCAACGGGTAAAAGCTGTTTTGTTCAACATAGAAAAAATTTAAAAGCAATTTGTACTCTTTCTTCTGTTTTGAAGAGAAGAGGATTTAAATATAAAGCAAATATGTTAATATTATTGTACAATCAAATTTTTACAAACTTTTTAGTTTGGGTACATTTGTAAACTATGATGAGTATTGACCCACAAGAAATTAGCACAGGAAAACTACACGGTTACCTAGTTGGAGCCGTAGCACCACGTCCCATTTGTTTTGCCAGTACGGTAGATAAAGATGGTCATGTAAATTTGTCACCCTTTAGTTTTTTTAATGTTTTTGGCGCCAACCCGCCAACCATGATTTTTTCGCCGGCTCGTCGAGTTCGCGGAAACACGGTTAAACACACATTAGAAAATGTGTTGGAAACCAAAGAAGTGGTGATAAACATTGTAAACCACGCGATGGTGCAACAAATGAGCTTATCTTCTACGGAATATGGTAAAGGTGTAAACGAATTTGTAAAAGCAGGTTTCACCGAAATTAAATCTGATGTAGTAAAACCACCTCGAGTAGCCGAATCGCCGGTTCAGTTTGAATGCAAGGTGAAAGAAGTGATCGAAACAGGTGAAGAAGGCGGCGCTGGAAATTTAGTAATCTGCGAAGTAGTGAAAGTTCATGTAGATGAAAGTATTTTAGATGAAAAAGGGGCCATAGATCCTGCTAAAATTGACACCGTAGCACGTATGGGTGGCAATTGGTATAGCCGATCTAAAGTTGGGATGTTTGAAGTGCCAAAACCCATTAGAACCCTAGGTATTGGTGTAGATGCCTTGCCAGAACCCATTCGGAAAAGTAAGGTGTTAACCGGAAACGACTTGGGAATGCTAGGAAACGTAGAAGATCTACCTACTAAAGTACAAATTAAAGAATATATAGAAAACGCTTCAGAAACCGAACAATATTTAATTGCTTCAGGTTCTTCGGAAGAGATTCATACAAGAGCGCAAGAATTGCTTTGCGAAGCACAAATTGATGAAGCTTGGAACTTATTGTTAGCGCGTTCTATTTCAGAAAAAAAATAAAATCACATATTAAATTAGAAAGATGGAAGTACAAGGAAAAATCAAAATGATCGATGATACTAAAACCTACGGGAACAATGGTTTTAGAAAACGTGAGATGGCTGTAACCACTGAAGAGCAATATCCGCAACACATTTTAATAGAATTTATACAAGATAAAACCGATTTGCTAGATAAGTTTAGCGTTGGGCAGAACGTAAAGGTGAGTATTAATCTTCGTGGACGCGAGTGGACCAATCCGCAAGGGGAAACGAAATACTTCAATTCCTTAAATGGATGGCGTATTGAGAATGTAGACCAATCTGTTTCGCAAAATATGCCGCCTATGCCACCAGAAGATGCTTTTGAACCGGCAAACGATTTAAAAGAGGAAGATCATGACGATCTGCCGTTTTAATTGAAAATAATACAGGAAATTTTAAAAACAGCTTCAGTAATTGGAGCTGTTTTTTTATGCTGAATACTCAACTTGTGACAATCAATTTATGTTTAGCTGTTACAAAAGTGAAATCCATTCGTCTTATTTATAACCGCAACCCTTAAAAAACCTACGATGCAAAAAGCAATTATCGCCTTATTGATTCTAATTTCTACATGCAGCTATTCACAAGAAAAAGTAACCGAACAAATAAACATTCCGTTTAAAGTTTCTCCAAACGGACATATTATGATTCAAGCAAAAGTTAACGGAGTGGAAGGTACTTTTGTTTTCGATACGGGTGCCGGAATTAACCTGTTAACAAAAGAGTTTGCAGATAAGGTAAACGATCTTGAAAAAACCGATCACTTTTATACAGGGCATCGTGCTACTGGTGAGGAACTGCAAACCGATTTGTGGAAAGCTAAAACACTAGAAATTGGCACTTTTAAAATACAGGATGGAACAGTAACGGTGTTTGATTTCGATTTTCCGCTAGACGGACTTATTTCATTAACACCGTTTAAGAACACCCCAATTACAATAGATTTTGAAAATAAGGTACTCAGTATAGAATCTAGTAAATCCCTGAAAGAACGGGTGTCAAATCAAGATTTTGAAATGCCAATACAAATTGCAAACGACAGAGATATTACGATTGGCATCGCTACAAAAATCCAATTGGATAACAAACTTGCTTTAAACGTTAGCTTGGACAGTGGCGCCGGGTTTGGAGTGTATCGGTTTAGTTCAAGATATATGAAAACCTTGGGAATCGATTCAACTAACATAGAGAGTGAATACAAGAAAAGCTACTTTAAACCCGAAGACGGGAATACCTATTATTACACTAATGTGTCAAAAATGAGCGATTTTAATACCAATACGTCCATCACGGATTTTAAAGCGACTTTTATCGACGGGTTGATTTATGAAGGAATTATGGGCATAGATTGGATTGGTGAAGTAATCACAATCGATATTCCCGAGAAAAGATTGATCGTTAAAAAATAACCAACTGTAATTGCTCATTACCGTGTATTCGACTTTTTAGAGCCGTAATTAAATTGCTTCGGAGGCTTTTCCCTATTTTTGGATTATAAAATTCTGCAATATGCTAAAACCCATTTCGTGCACTTTTTAACAAAATCATTGTGGTTTCCACCCGTAACCGATGCTTCGGAAGATGGGCTTCTGGCTGTTGGTGGTGATTTATCTCCAGAACGGTTGTTATTAGCATATCAATCAGGGATTTTTCCGTGGTATTCAGAAGGGCAACCAATACTTTGGTGGAGTCCAGATCCTCGAATGGTTTTATTTCCGAAGCAATTAAAAGTTTCAAAAAGCTTCCGGAAAACAATTAAATCTGAAAAATTTACGGTCACGTTCAATCAAAATTTTACGGAAGTGATTGAAAACTGTGCTGTTATAAGAAGAGAAGGGCAAGATGGTACTTGGATTACTTCAGAAATAGAAAAAGCGTATATCAACTTACATAAAAAGGGTCATGCTGTGTCAGTAGAAGTATGGCAAGATGAGGAATTAGTTGGTGGTCTTTACGGGATTGATTTACCTGAAAATCGGGTGTTTTGTGGCGAAAGTATGTTTGCTAAAGTAAGCGATGCTTCAAAAGTGGGGTTCTATTATTTAGTACAATTTCTGGAAGGAAAAAACTATAGACTAATCGATTGTCAAATATACACCGAACACCTAGAACGTTTAGGTGCTGAAGAAATTTCTAAAGAAGAGTTTTTAAGGCATCTTGGCAATTGACTTCTTTGACAGTACTTTAACAAAACAACTACAATAATTTGGAGTTATTTTTGTTTTCTTTACAACCTAACAATAATAAACCTGTAACTTGTCGAATATATTTGTTTTTTAATCAGTTAATTAGCATATTTGATAAAGTAATTTCTTACTTCCCAACTTATGAAACTATTTCCCCTCGCACTGTTTCTGTTGTTATTTTGTGTTTCATTCACAGTAACGGCACAAAGTAGTTCTACTGAAAAAACTATCGATGTTAATAAAGACGTCGATGTAGTAAAAGTGTACGAACAAGTAGTAAAAGAAGGCTACGGAACCCCTTTCATTTATAAAAAATTAGCCAATGCTCATTACTTTAATAGTAATTACGGCGCAGCTAAAAAATGGTTTGAAAAGTTGTTTTCCACGGAGAAACCAACCGATGCTACGTTAAAGTACCGATATACGCAAACGCTGAAAGCTCTAGACTTATATACGAGTGAAAATAAGTATGTAACCTATTCTGGTACGAATTAGTAATCACCTTTTTTAATTTCTTGATACCGAAAACACGAAGTAACGTGGTCATTTACCATGCCTGTTGCCTGCATGTGTGCATACACAACCGTGGAACCTACAAACTTAAAGCCTCTTTTTTTAAGATCCTTGCTTATCGTGTCACTTAAGGGAGTATTTGCTGGAGCGCCTTCTAACGATGTTAATTCATTCTGAATGGGTTTTCCACCTACAAATCCCCAAATATATTTTTTGAAGCTTCCAAACTCCTCTTGCACTTTCATAAAAGCTTGTGCATTGCTCACAGCCGAATTTACCTTTAATTTATTACGGATAATCCCTGCATCCTCTAATAGCGAATCAATTTTTGTTTGATCGTATTTTGCAATTTTTTTATAGTCAAAACCATCAAAGGCTTCTCTGAAATTTTCTCGTTTTCGTAAAATGGTAATCCAACTTAAACCCGCTTGGAAGGTTTCTAATAATAAAAACTCGAAGAGCATTTTGTCGTCATAAACCGGAACGCCCCATTCAGTATCGTGATAGGCGATATATAAAGGATCATCTCCACACCAAGAACAACGTTTTTTTGTCATAACACATAATTTTAATGGAAAGATACTAAGATTTAAAACAAATAATTACTGTCCTGGAAAATTGTACGTAATAGTGCCTAATTGCTTATTTTTATTAGCATTTGTAGTAAATCGAGCTTGTTTGGCGTATTCTATGGCGCTGTCAATCAAGCAGCCGTTTGCTGTAGTAGAAGCACTTTTGCTGTAAGACGTTTTTACTACTTTTCCCAAAGAATCCACTACAATGTTGACAACCACTTTTCCGCTGCCTTCACAAGTGTAAACGGGGTTTGGTAAATCTAAATCGGTTCTATTTACCAAGCGATAACTAACCGTTGTGCGGCGGTTGGCCGATTTTTTACCTGCATTTTTTTTAGTAGAGTTAGTAGCTGATTTTTTCTTTTTTTCTGAAGCTTTTTCAGCAGCTTTAATGCCGTTTCCGTTATTTGAAGCATTTGAACTTTCAATAGCCGCATCCATTTCGGCCATTTTGTTTTGCATTTCTTCAGAAGTTTCTAGTTCTTCTTCGCTCATTTCAGCAAGCATTTTTTCTGCTTCATTGTAGGCACGATTGGTTTCGATAGCTACTTGTTCCGAAGATACTTTCGCTAGTTCCTGTTCTTGAGAAGGCAATTCTTCAATGGCGGCATATTCAATATCGTATACCGGTTCTTCTGCTTTTTTTACACTGCCTAATTTGATGCTATAGAGGAATAGAAAGAGTATCCCAAAGAGCAGGGACGTTACAAGTAGGGATCGGTGTGAATAGTTTAGGTTCATTACTTCGGGGAAAAATTAAACAAAATAATGCAAAACCAATTGGTAATTAATAGATTATTAAGACTCAGGAAACTGTAAAGATGCTTCAAATGCTTCAATCGTGGTCGCATTTTCTACGGAAAAATCACCAATTTTAGTCCGTCGTAAGGCGGAAAGGTGTGCGCCGTTATTTAATGCTTTTCCAAAATCGTGCGCTAATGATCGGATGTACGTTCCTTTACTGCACGCTACTCTAAAATCTACTTCCGGAAGGTCAATTCGCGTAATTTCAAAAGCTGAAATATGTACGGTTCGTTTGGGGATTTCAACTTTTTCTCCGGCGCGAGCATATTCATATAAACGTTTTCCTTCTTTTTTTAAGGCTGAAAAAATAGGCGGTTGTTGCTGTATTTCGCCGGTAAATTGCTCAGTAGCTTTATAAATTTCTTCTGAAGTAATTTTTGAAATTTCAAACGTTTGGTCTATTTCAGTTTCCAGATCGTAACTAGGAGTGGTAGCGCCTAATGTGAATGTTCCGGTATATTCTTTTTCCTGCGCTTGAAAAGTTTCAATCCTTTTGGTGAACTTTCCGGTACACAGAATAAGTAATCCGGTTGCCAACGGGTCTAACGTTCCGGCATGACCTACTTTTATTTTTTTTAAACCAAAGCGTTGTTTAATAAGCCAGCGGACTTTGTTAACCACCTGAAATGAAGTCCAATTAAGGGGTTTGTCTATCAATAAAACTTGTCCGTCTTTAAATTCTTGTTCGGTCATTTAGATAAAACTTACGATGATGGCTATCAATCCAACAATTACACAATACACCGCAAAATAGCGGAGTTTGCTCTTTTTTACTATTGAAATCATCCACGTACAGGCAATGAGTCCGCAGATAAAGGCAGCGATAAAGCCCAATCCAAGTGTCGTGAAGTTGGTGCTTTCAGCTGAAAGATCACCGCTCAATACATCTTTAGCAATTTTACCAAATATTAGCGGCACGACCATTAAAAAAGAAAAACGGGCGGCTTTACTTTTATCATTTCCTAATAAAACGGAAGTAGAAATCGTGGCACCGCTTCGGGAAATACCCGGAAGCATCGCAATGGCTTGCGAAATACCAATAATAAAGGCGTTTTTATATGTCACGGTTTTGCCGGTATTTTTAGCACGGTCTGCTAGCCAAAGCAGTACTGCCGTCACTATTAACATGGCGCCTACAAAAGCGATACTTCCGCCAAAAAAGGATTCTAATTGTTCTTCAAATAACAACCCGATTACAACTGCGGGTAGCATGGAAACTGCAATCTTTACAATAAACTGCGTTTCTTCATTCCATTGAAATTTAAACAAAGCGCCAATAATTTTAATAATATCTTTTCGGAAAACAACGATCGTGCTTAGTGCAGTCGCAAAATGAAGCACAACAGTAAATAAAAGGCTTTCTTCGGCAACCATGGTATCGCCAAGGATGGCTTTTCCTAATTCAAGGTGACCGCTGGAAGAAACAGGTAAAAACTCGGTAAACCCTTGGATAATACCCAAGAGAATGGCATCCCAACTATTCATGAATTATTTTTTCTTGTGAGGATTCAGTAAAATAGCGTACACTTCAATTCCAAAACCAATTAGGATTAAAGCAGGTGCTAAGCGAATGCGTCGCCAACTGTAAATTTCAGGATTAAATACATTGGGATCATCGCTACCGCCACCGGACATTAAAATAAAACCTAGGGCGATAAACGCAACACCAATTAGCATAAACTGGTAGTTTTTACGCTCAAATATAAAGTATCGTTTTTGGGCTTCTTCTTTTCTTTTTTGTTCTCCCATAATTTTTTTCCTGTTTTCGGGTGCAAAGGTACGGTTTAATAATATAATTCGTCTGTGCGTAAATTTAAGAATCGCTGTGTCGCAAAAAAGGTGCTCAACCAACTTATAAACACGCCTACGAAAAACACGCCTGCAAATAAGCCGACTAATAATAATTTGTCTTCCAGTAATTGTAATTCAGGGAAGCTTCTGTTGAGGTAATATAATACGAAGCCCATTCCTATTAAGGCTAATACAGCGCCAATCATCCCTAAACGGACACTTTTCCAAACAAAAGGCCGCCTAATAAATCGCTTAGTAGCTCCCACCATTTGCATGGTTTTAATGGTAAAACGTTTGGCATACACTGAAAGCCTAATCGAACTATTAATGAGCAATACTGCAATGAACAAAAAGATGCCGCTAATCACTAATACCCAAAAACTGATTTTTTTCACATTGTCATTCAACAAAGCAATGAGGGGTTTGTCATACACTACTTCATCGATAAAGTCTTTGGTCATTAGCTCGTCGGTAATTTCTTCTAGTTGAGAAGGCGAAACATAATCGGCCAATAAATACACATCAATGCTGTTTTGCAGCGGATTATAGCCTAAAAAGTCCATAAAATTTTCACCAATCGTCGCGCTGTGGGCTTCAGCAGCTTGTTCTTTGCTGATGTACTCTGCCGTTTTGGTGTATTCTGCCAGCGCCAGACTTTGCTTTAATTGCGTGATTTCAACTTCTTTGGCGGTGTCTTTTAAATAGACGGTTAAGGCAATTTGTTCTTTAAAGTGATCGGCAACTTTCTTGGTGTTTAGCACCAATAATCCTAACAATCCCAATAAAAATAAGACAAGCGAAATACTAATTACCACTGAAAAGTAAGAAGAAATCAACCTGCGTTTTTGATATTTTTCAAAAGATGATGCCATAAATATGTTGAATTAGTGTTGTAAAAATACAAGGAATTTTGAAGCTACGAGTAACTAACGTTTAAACTTTTGTCTTTCGTACAATAGCCGTAAATTTGCCACCTATTTTCAAACGGTAGCGATGAGCATATACGACTTTAATAAAATTGAAGACAAATGGCAGGCATATTGGGCCAAGAACCAAACCTTCCAAGCTAAAAACAATAGCGACAAACCCAAATATTATGTACTGGATATGTTTCCGTATCCTTCCGGTGCCGGCTTGCATGTTGGTCATCCGCTGGGCTATATAGCCAGTGATATTTACGCACGCTACAAACGGCATAAAGGCTTTAATGTATTGCATCCGCAAGGGTATGATAGCTTTGGGTTGCCGGCTGAGCAATATGCGATTCAGACTGGGCAACATCCTAAAAAGACAACCAAAGAGAACATAGCCCGTTACCGGGAACAACTTGATAAAATAGGATTTTCATTCGATTGGAGCCGTCAGGTTCGTACGTCTGATCCGGAATATTACAAATGGACGCAGTGGATTTTTATGCAGCTTTTTGAAAGTTGGTACGATTATGAAGCGGACAAAGCGAAGCCTATTTCAGAATTAATAACTCGTTTTGCTTCTGAAGGAAATACAAGTATAAATGCAGCTTGCGATAGTGATGTAGAATCTTTTTCTGCGGAAGAATGGAATAAATTCTCTTCTGAAAAACAACAAGAAATACTATTACAATATAGATTAACCTATTTAGCCGAAACCGAAGTAAACTGGTGTCCGCAATTAGGAACGGTGTTAGCGAATGATGAAATTGTAAATGGCGTTTCTGAACGTGGAGGCTATCCTGTAGTTCGAAAAAAAATGAAGCAATGGAGTATGCGCATCACCGCGTATGCACAGCGTTTATTAGATGGTTTAGACGGTATCGATTGGCCACAGCCTTTGAAAGATTCGCAAACTAACTGGATTGGGAGGAGTGAAGGATCAAGTGTGACGTTCAAAGTCCTCCCCCCGACCCCCTCCGATGGAGGGGGAGAAGATTCCGATAGAGGAGCTGAAAATGCTCGATACAAAACCGGAAATCCCAACATTATTGGCACGCTCTTAAAAAGAGCAAAAGAAATGCGGGAAAATCCAACAAATGCTGAAGCTTTATTGTGGAATGAACTGCGTACAAAAAAGATGGGTCATAAGTATAGACAGCAGCATCCTATTGACAAGTATATAGTCGATTTTATATGTATTTCGAAAAGATTGATTATTGAAGTGGATGGTAAAATTCACCAATATCAAATGGATGCTGATGCAGAACGGGAGTTGTTACTTAAAGAGAAAAAAGGATATACGGTTTTACGTTTTACAAATGAGGAAGTTCTTAATAATCTTGAATCAGTAGTTTCAAAAATTGAAGACACATTGAAAGTCCTACCCTCAGGGGAGGATTTAGGAGGGGACTTTTCAATTGAAGTTTTCACCACCCGTCCCGACACCATCTTCGGTGTTAGTTTTATGACGTTGGCGCCAGAGCACGATTTGGTGTCAAAAATAACGACTGATGCTCAAAAAGGTGAAGTAGAAGCCTACATTGAAGCGACTGCAAAACGTAGCGAACGCGAACGGATGGCTGATGTAAAAACCATTTCAGGAGTGTTTACTGGTGCGTATGCCGAACATCCTTTTAACGGAGAATCGATTCCTATTTGGATTGGCGATTATGTTTTGGCAGGTTACGGAACCGGCGCCGTGATGAGTGTTCCTTGTGGCGATCAACGTGATTACGATTTTGCACGGCATTTTGATATCCCAATTCCAAATATTTTTGAAGGGGTTGATATTTCCGAAGGCGCTTTTGCTGATAAGGATAAAACGATTATTACCAATAGTGATTTCTTGAACGGATTACAATACAAAGCCGCTACCAATAAAATAATTGAAGCATTAGAACAAAAAGACGCGGGAAAAGGAAAAATCAATTATCGATTGCGCGATGCGGTTTTTAGCCGTCAGCGGTATTGGGGCGAACCGTTTCCAGTGTATTATAAAAATGGATTACCACAGTTGATAGATGAAGTACATTTACCACTAACCTTACCCGAAGTATCCGCTTATTTACCGACCGAAGAAGGCGAGCCTCCATTAGGTCGCGCTGATGTTTGGGCGTGGGATACGCAAAACAATGAAGTGGTTGCCAATGACAACGTTGATAATGAAACCGTTTTTCCGTTGGAATTAAACACCATGCCAGGTTGGGCAGGAAGTAGTTGTTATATGTTCCGGTATATGGATCCAAAAAATGACGACGCTTTAGCCAGCCAAGAAGCGATGGACTATTGGCAAAACGTCGATTTATATGTTGGTGGAAGCGAACACGCTACCGGTCACTTATTATACAGCCGTTTTTGGGTAAAGTTTTTATACGATCTTAATGTGTTACCGGTTGAGGAGCCTTTTAAAAAGCTTATCAACCAAGGGATGATTTTGGGGGAGAGTGCTTTCTTTTATGAATTTATGCCAAGATTTAATATTGATATAAAGGTTAAATACCGTCAAACATTGATTTCTTATTCCTCAATCAAAAAATATTTAAAAGAAGATACTCCTTTACAAGATGAATTTTTCAAGAAAATAATAAATGAGCTTTTTATTTATAACTCCTATGAAGAAATAATGAAATTAATCAAAGATGAGAAGATTGCATTTGGATTTATGGATAGACATGTGGATGTTTCGCTTGTGGATACTTTGAACAATTTGAATATAGAAAAAGTAAAAAAATGGAGGCCTGAATTTGAAGATGCTACGTTTATTACCGAAGAAGACGGCACGTTCAAAGTCTCACGCGAAGTCGAAAAAATGTCCAAGTCCAAATACAATGTGGTGAACCCCGATGTTATTTGTAATGACTACGGTGCCGATACCTTGCGTATGTACGAAATGTTCTTAGGTCCATTAGAGCAAGCAAAACCGTGGAATACCGCTGGAATTACAGGCGTGCACAGTTTCCTTAAAAAACTATGGAAATTATATCACACCGGAGCTGAAGGTAATTTTACCGTTACAGATGATTCAGCTTCAAAAGACAGTTTAAAAATACTGCATAAAACCATCAAAAAAGTAGAAGAAGATATTGAAAACTTCAGTTTTAATACATCGGTTTCTACCTTTATGATTGCCGTAAATGAGTTGACGTCTCAAAAATGCACCAGCCGAGAAGTGTTAGAGCCATTGGCGGTATTAATTTCACCGTATGCACCACATATTTCAGAAGAACTGTGGAGTTTGTTAGGGCATTCAGAAAGTATTGCTACGGCATCATTTCCGAAGTTTGAAGAAAAACACTTGGTAGAAAGTAGTAAAGAGTATCCTATTTCGTTTAATGGTAAAATGCGTTTTACGTTAGAATTGCCATTGGATATGAGCAAAGATGATATTGAAGCTGCCGTAATGGCACACGAGAAAACAGCGCATTACCTCGAGGGTCGCACGCCTAAAAAGGTGATCGTGGTACCGGGTAAAATTGTAAATATTGTCGGGTAACACATTTGCACAGTATTTGCTATCTTTAGTTTAGAAGTTTAGGTTTAACAATTAAAAAAGATACCCGTTTTCACGGGTAATGAATATGATAGGATATTATATAATCGCAGGGATCATCTTTTTGGTGAGTATGTATGTTAGCAAGAAACTGAAGAGTAAGTTTAAAAAATACTCTAAAGTACACCTGCAAAATGGCATGAGCGGTAAGGAAATCGCCGAAAAAATGCTAGCGGATAATGGTATAACCGATGTTCAGGTGATTTCAACTCCTGGAAAGTTGACAGACCATTATGACCCGAGTAAAAAAACAGTAAATTTAAGCGAACCGGTCTATATGCAACGTAATGCCTCAGCAGCTGCTGTGGCGGCACACGAATGTGGTCACGCCATTCAGCACGCAAGGGCGTATAGTTGGTTAAAAATGCGTTCGGCTATTGTGCCAGCGGTAAGTGTAGCGAGTAAGTTGTCTAATTTTGTGATCATGGCAGGATTGATATTATCGTTCGCAACCTCTATGACAGGTTTAGGAAACACGCTTTTCTTAGTGGGGATTATTTTATTTGCTGCAACAACCGTATTTGCGTTTATTACCTTACCAGTAGAATTTGATGCGAGTAAACGTGCCTTGGCTTGGCTCGAAAATGAAAATATGCTTACGCCAAAGGAACATGATGGTGCAGAAGATGCTTTAAAGTGGGCGGCTAGAACATACGTAGTAGCGGCATTAGGATCGTTAGCAACACTCTTGTATTTTATAAGTATGTTTTTAGGTGGAAGAGATTAAGAAATGACAGCCGAGTAATTAGCGAACACTATAGAATTAAAAAGCCCGTCTGTTGAAGACGGGCTTTTTAAGTATACCCACAAAATCTTTATGAACTTGCAGGTTATAAATATGTGTTTTTAACCGTGAACATTATCAGGGTTGTAGCCTAAATACTCCGTAAAGTTTTCTTTAAAGGTAATTCCGTGGCTTTTCATTTCTTCTAGAATAGGTTCGTACACCTCTTTTTTAATTGGGCGCTGCACACCAGGCGTTGTAATTTCTTTATTCAGAATTTTAATAGCAGCCATTGCAACCGGAAGTCCAACAGATTTTGCCATTGCCGTATGGGTTTGATCTTCGCCAGTTAATACCATATGGCTATCAATTTGTTTCTTTTCGCCGTTTAGCTCATACCCAAATTTGTGGTACATAATAATCATGTCCTTATCATCTGGTTGAAGTGTCCATTTATCTTCTAATATTTTCTGAAGCGCTTTCGCTGGCGTTGCATCTTTAATCCCGATTTTTTTATCAGGGTTGAAAATATCAAGCTCTTCTAGTTTTCCCCACATTAAATCGTCTTGGTCTATTTTAAGACTGTGGCGCATTTTCAACTCTACAGAATCGGTTGGAGAATACGGTAAAAATAAGTTTACAAAATTACGGTACGACAAGTTTTCAGAATCTGGTATCGTATATCCGTCATCGGTCATTCCTAATTGTACAAACATATTCCAAGCTTTACTGAAACCAACACGACGGATCGTTCCGCGGTACAAGGTCAACACATCTTCCAAACCATAAACCCCTCTATATTTAAGCGAATTCCGGTTAGCAAGTCCTTCAAAGCGGCCGTGGCCTTCAATATTTAAAAACTCCGTTCTTCTGAATAAACGGTGATATGGAATGTATTTGTAGGTGCCTTCTTGTATAAATTCGGCAGCACCGCCTTGTCCGGCAACTACTACATTTCTAGGGTTCCACGTAAATTTATAATGCCAAAGGTTGTCATCGCTTTCGGGCGCTACTAAACCACCAGTAAAGGATTCAAATAACAGCATTTTTCCGCCGTTATCACGAATGCGATCAATCACTTGCATCGCACTCATATGGTCAATACCTGGATCAAGACCGATTTCGTTCATAAACACCAGTCCTTTTTCTTCTACGTCACTATTTAAAGCTTGCATTTCGTCACTTACATACGATGCTGTTACCATATGCTTGCCAAACTTTAGGCAGTCTTTTGCTACTTCAATATGAAAACGAGCAGGAAGCATAGAAATCACTAAATCTGCTGCTTCAACATTTTTTCTTCTCTCTTCTTCGTTGAAGATATCTAATTTAATAGCGGTTGCATTGTGGTGATTTCCTGCTAACTTTTGAGCATTTTCTAAAGAAAGGTCACCAATTGTAAGGGAGAGTTTTTCGATTTCAGATTTATCTAATAAATATTGAATTAAACTCGTTGCAGATCGGCCAGCGCCGATTATTAAAATGTTTCGCATCGGTAGGTTTTTTCGTAATTTTGAAATTGATTTTTTCAGATTGACGAATTTACTAAAATCTACTTGGACAAATGCGAAATTACAATAAAAATATAGTGGTTACAGCTTCTATTTTAGCAGCAATTACCATAGCTATTGGAGCTTTCGGAGCTCACGGATTAAAACAATTAGTTGACGCCGAAGCGGTTGCCACTTTTGAAACGGGCGTTCGCTATCAAATGTATCATTGTCTGGCGCTTTTGGTTGTTGGCTTTGCGGCTCCCATATCTTCAGCTACTAAAAAATGGGTGTTTCGTTTTTTTATCTTCGGAATTATTTTCTTTTCCGGTTCTATTTATGTGCTGGCATTGAAAGAAGTAGTGCCATTCAACGTTTCGTTTTTGGGGCCAGTTACTCCTTTAGGCGGATTGTTTTTTATTATAGGTTGGCTATGCTTGGCACGAGGGCTTTATTCGTTAAAGTAATTACAATTACTCAATTAATTTCTCGTTATCTATTTCAGAATTCATATTTTTGTAACCCACAACAATTAAAATAAGTGATGGTCGATAAAAACCAAACTATAGGAAAAATCTCATTAGATAATTATGGGATTAAAAATGCAACAATCAATTATCAACTCTCTTCAGAAGAACTTCACAACGAAACAGTACAAAAAGGTCAAGGTAAAGAAGCCTCTAGCGGTGCACTTGCAGTAAACACTGGTGAGTTTACCGGCCGTTCGCCTAAAGATCGTTTTATTGTTAAGGATGAGGTTACGGAAGATAAAGTATGGTGGGGAAATATTAATATTCCCTTTGACGCTTCAAAATTTGATGCACTTTACGAAAAAGTAACAGATTACCTTTCTGAAAAAGAAGTGTACGTAAGGGATAGTTATGCTTGTGCACACGATGATTACCGTTTAAATATTCGTGTCATTAACGAGTATCCTTGGTCTAATATGTTTGCACATAACATGTTTTTACGGCCTACGGAAGAAGAACTGGAACGTTTTGATCCGGAATGGCTTATTGTAAACGCACCTGGGTTTATGGCAGATCCTGAAAAGGATGGAACGCGCCAACATAACTTTGCTATTTTAAATTTCAGTAAAAAAATTGCCCTAATTGGGGGTACTGGGTATACAGGTGAAATTAAAAAAGGTATTTTTTCTGCCCTTAACTTTATATTACCGGTATTTAAAAATACATTGCCTATGCACTGTTCTGCCAATGTGGGTGAAGACGGTGAGACGGCAATTTTCTTTGGCCTTTCTGGGACAGGAAAAACAACATTATCTGCAGATCCTGAAAGAAAATTGATAGGCGATGATGAACACGGGTGGACATCGAAAAACGAGGTGTTTAACTTTGAAGGTGGTTGTTATGCAAAAGTGATTGATCTTTCAGCAACAAAAGAACCGGATATCTTTAAGGCAATCAAGCCGGGAGCCATTCTTGAAAATGTAGTCATGGACAGTGAAGGTCATGTAGATTTTAAAGATACTTCCGTTACACAAAATACGCGGGTAAGTTACCCGATTTATCACATTGACAACATACAGCAGCCTTCCATTGGAAAAAATCCTAAAAACATATTCTTCCTTACGGCAGATGCGTTTGGGGTGTTGCCTCCAATTTCAAAATTAACACCTGGTCAAGCGGCATATCATTTTATTAGCGGATACACGGCAAAAGTAGCTGGAACCGAAGCTGGTATTGATGAACCTTTACCAAGTTTTTCAGCTTGTTTTGGCGCGCCATTTATGCCGTTGCACCCAACAAAGTACGCTGAAATGCTAAGCGCTAAAATGAAAGAATCTGGCGTAAATGTTTGGTTGGTAAATACAGGTTGGACAGGGGGTCCTTATGGTACTGGAAGACGGATGAAGCTTAAATATACAAGGGCGATGATTACAGCAGCTCTTAATAATCAATTAGAAAACGTGTCTTACGAAAAGCATCCTATTTTTGGGCTCAATATGCCAAAAGAATGCCCTAATGTACCAGACGATGTGCTAAACCCAAGAGGAACGTGGGAAGATAAAAATGCATATGATGCAAAAGCAGAAGCATTAGCAAAATCGTTTGAAAAGAATTTTGAGAAATTCGAGGCCTATGCAAATGAAGAGATTCTTTCTGGGGCTCCTATAAAAGGATAAATACCTTTTAATATAAACTAAAAAACGCGCTGTTTAAATACAGCGCGTTTTTTAGTTAGAAATTTTAAGTAAATCTTCTTTTACTTTTTATTTACTTCTTTAATGTATTTTTCAAGAGCCATCGTCATAGAAGGAGTTTCAGTTGTAGGAGCTTGAATATCCACTCGCAAACCATTATCGGTTACTGCTTTTACAGTCGTGTTTCCAAAAACAGCGATTCGCGTGTCTTTTTGTTCGAAATCTGGGAAATTTTCTAATAAGGAAACAATCCCACTTGGGCTAAAAAACACTAAAATATCATACGATACATGACGAAGGTCAGAAAGATCACTCACTACAGTTTTGTAAAAAGTAGCTTGTTTCCATTTTACACCTAACTCATCTAATAGTTCAGGAACGACAGGTTTTAACTTATCTGAAGAAGGAAGTAAAAAACTTTCGTTCTTGTATTTTTTAACGAGTGGCATTAATTCTTGAAACGTACGTTTGCCGACGTAGATTTTTCGCTTTCGGTACACTACGTATTTTTGAAGGTAGTAAGCAACAGCTTCACTTTGGCAAAAATACTTCAAAGAATCAGGTACTTTAAAACGCATTTCTTCAGCTATTCTGAAAAAATGATCAACCGCATTTCTACTGGTTAAAATAATTGCTGTGTACTGAGATAAATCAACTTTTTGTGCTCTAACTTCTTTGCTAGAAACACCTTCAACATGAATAAAAGGCCTGAAATCTATTTTTACTTTTTGTCTGTCAATAAGATCAAAATAGGGGGAGTTTTCAACCTTAGGTTCAGGTTGCGAAACTAAAATAGTTTTCACTTTCATAAAATCATATTTTTTATAATTCTTTCAATCTAAACCAATGTTTTATACAAGATAAAATAGGGTGAGATTTCAAGTGCGCAAAGATACAAAATAAAATAGAAGAAATTACTCATTATTAAATTTCTGTTCGTTTTGTAGCTGTAAAACAGGGCAATACCATTAAATACTATAAGTGTAGCCGCAAACAAAAGGAGTATTGTACCCGTTGGTTCAATAATGTAATACAAAAAAAGGTTGATTATAAATATAAAAAGTGAAATTAAGTTTCGGTAGCTTAATTTTTGAAATAAATATGAGTTTATAACAGTGTCTAATGAAAAAGCAGTCCCAATGATTTTTTCAATACTGAATTTCACACAAACAAAAACAGAATAAGCCGTACATATTTGTATAAAAAGATACTTGTTGGCTTGCACGGTTTCTGGTTGTAAAATTTTAAAAAACAAGAAAATAAACAAGGAAACTGAAAGTATTTGGGCAATAAAAAGTAAAATATTAAAAAAATGGAAAATTTGCTGTGTCTTTCCTTGAACTAAAAAATATTTGTTGCTTATAGGCAAGGTTATAAATTGCTGAAATTCTCTCGGGTACACATGTCTTGCAAGCGCAACGATCAATAGACAAACAACTAAGGTGATAGTCACCCAATCCATTGATTCTATATGTCTTTCGATATACTGCACCTATTGGTTTTTGCCGATAAAGGTACATTAAAATAGACTTGACAAAAAGCGATTCTATTAGAATTTTGGTTACGCTTATTTGCTTAAAAAACGCTACATTTGCCACAAAAAGCAGGCTATGTTGAATGCCCTTGTGGTTATCCCTACATACAATGAAATTGAGAACATTGAGCGGTTGTTACGCAATGTTTTTTCGTTAGGGATGAATTTCCACATACTGGTTGTCGATGATAATTCGCCAGATGGTACAGGACAAGTGGTTGAGTCTCTTTTTGAAACCTATCCGGATCAACTTTTTTTATTGAAACGAAAAGAAAAAGCTGGATTAGGTACTGCATATATAGCAGGATTTAAATGGGCATTACAGCGGGATTATGAGTATGTTTTTGAAATGGATGCCGATTTTTCTCATAATCCAAACGATCTAATTCGATTACTCAATGCATGTAGAAAGAACGGAGCAGATGTATCAATCGGTTCCCGGTATGTGAAAGGTGTAAATGTAGTAAACTGGCCTATGGATCGGGTTTTACTATCTTGGTCAGCTTCAAAATATGTCCGGTTTATAACCGGAATGAATATTTTCGATACCACGGCTGGGTTTGTTTGTTATCGCCGTAAAGTGCTTGAAAAAGTAAACCTGGATAAAATACAATTTGTGGGGTATGCGTTTCAAATAGAGATGAAATTTAAAGCCTATCTAGCAAAATTTAAAATAGAAGAAGTCCCAGTTATATTTACAGATAGAACCAAGGGCGAATCAAAAATGGACAGAGGGATTATTTCCGAAGCAATTTTTGGAGTGATAAAAATGAAATTTAAAAGCCTTTTTGGCGGTAATGATTTTAATGAAATTTAAATGAGCAGCATTTTAATAAAAAACGCGAATATTGTTAATGAAGGAAGTATTTTTCAAGGAGATGTGCTTGTAGAGAATGATATAATTGCTGAAATATCCACTAGTATCAGTGCGAAATCTTCCGATACTAAGATTATTGATGCCGATGGGCAATACTTGTTGCCGGGAATGATAGACGATCAGGTTCATTTTAGAGAACCTGGGCTAACGCACAAAGCCGATATTGAAACAGAATCAAAAGCAGCTATAGCCGGAGGAATTACCACTTTTATTGAAATGCCCAATACCATTCCACAGGCGACCACTATTGAGTTGTTAGAAGATAAATTTACAATTGCCAAAGAAACTTCTTGGGCCAATTATAGCTTTATGTTTGGTGGTACGAATGACAATTTAGACGAAATTTTAAAGGTAGACCCAACGAAAGTCGCTGGATTAAAATTGTTTTTAGGTTCTTCAACAGGAAATATGTTGGTGGACGATCCTGAAACAATCGAAAACATCTTCAGTAAAACAAAACTGTTGATTTCTACGCATTGTGAAGACGAAGCCACGATAAAGAAAAACTTAGAAGCACACATTAAAGAATATGGGGATGATATTCCTATAGAAAAACATCCTATTATTAGAAGTGAAGAGGCGTGTTATCTTTCGTCTTCAAAAGCGATAGAATTGGCTAAAAAAACAGGAGCTAGATTACACGTGTTTCATCTTTCAACGGAAAAAGAAACGAAGCTGTTCAGTAATAAAAAACCACTTTCAGAAAAGAAAATCACAGCCGAGGTGTGTATTCATCACCTTTGGTTTAGCGACGAAGATTATAAAACCAAAGGCACCAAAATTAAGTGGAATCCAGCCGTTAAAACCAAAAAAGACCGAGACGGACTATTGAAAGCATTGAAAAATGACCGTATTGATGTAATTGCTACCGATCACGCTCCGCATACTTGGGACGAAAAAAATAATGTGTACACAAAAGCACCATCTGGTGGACCTTTGGTGCAACACGCCATGGTTGCCTTAATGGAATTGTACCATAAAGGACTTATTTCCTTGGAAAAAATTGTAGAAAAAACAGCGCATAATCCGGCGATATTATTCCAAATAAAAGATCGTGGTTATATCCGTAGAGGGTATAAAGCAGATTTAGTATTAATGGATTTACAATCGCCTTGGACGGTAAATAAAGAAAATATTCTCTATAAATGTGGCTGGTCACCTTTTGAAGGAACTGCATTTAAATCGCGAGTAACCCACACCATTGTAAACGGTACTTTAGCGTACGAAAACCTTAAATTCCCAAATAGAAGTCGAGGAGAACGCATAACTTTTGATCGCTAATGAAATACGTATATTTCATATTTTTAGTTGTTGCTTTTGGATGTCAAAGTGTGCAGAAACCTGAAAAGCCAAAAGATCTTATTCCGAAGGAAAAGATGATTGATATTATGATGGAATCGTACCTAAGCAATGCAGCTCGAAGTGTAAATAACCGAAAGTTGCGTTCGTATGGTATAAAACTAGATTCGTTGATTTATGCAAAATATAATATAGATAGTCTTCAATTAGTAAAAAGTAACAATTATTATTCCGCTAATTTGGAAACCTACGAGTCGATGTTTAAAACCATTGAAGAAAAGCTTACCGTTTTAAAAGTAAAAGCAGATAGCATTCAAAAACTAGAAAAAGCAAAAAGGGGAGACAATAGGAGTAAAGAGGAGAAAAATAGAGATTCCATTTTGGAGAAATCAGGTTTAGGACCTGCTATAAATGCTGCTTCTCAAGACTCTATTGAGTAATGATCCACGACACGATTTAAAGTTTCCGAAATAGGCGTAAACTGAAAATCTAGCTCCTTTTCAATTTTTAAACTACTGTAATTAGAAGCAGTATACAATGAAGTAACGGTAGCTTTTAATAGTTTTCTTCTAGTGCCAAAAAGTTTTGAAACCAACCAATCTAGTTTGCTAAAAAGCATTAAAACCCACTTAGGTGCTCGTTTTTTAGGTGATTTTACATGTAATCGGGTTGCTATTTTAGTAAGTAGTGTTTTATACTTTATATTAGTAGACACCAAAACATACGACGTGTTTTTTTCTTCTGAATGCATTCCCTCAATCATCGCTTTTACCACATCTTGTACATCAACGACTCCCATCCCGCCATCAGTATAAAAAGGGATTCCTTTTGAGGCTGTTTTAATAATAACGCCACTTCCTGAATTCCAATATCCTTCCCCTAAAATCACGCCTGGCTTTACAATGATAGCATCGAGACCCTCTTGCGTGCCGCGCCAAACTTCCATTTCAGCTCCGTATTTAGTGATAGCGTACACATTATTTTTTTCCTCCGGGTTCCAGTGGGTTTCTTCGGTAATTTGTGCTCCATTTAAAGGAGTGCCTAAGGTGGCAATAGAACTTACATAACACAACTTCTTTACGGAATTAGCCAGACAAAAGTTGACAATATTGGCCGTGCCTTCTACATTTGCTTTTTTTAGTTTTTTATAATGCTTAGGATCAAAACTAATGTAAGCAGCAGCATGGTACACATGAGTGATGTCTTTAAAAACATCGGTTAAAGCTGGGATTTCGGTGATATTAGCTTCTTGCCATTCAATTTTATTGAAAAGTGTTTCAGCTTCAGCTTCGTTTACATAATACTCAAAAATCTTTTTTACGGCTTGTAAATCACTTGATTTTCTGTGAATAGCGCGCACTTGCTTGTTTTCCTTCAGAAGAAAATACAATAAATGCGATCCGACCAATCCTGTGCCTCCGGTGACTAAAATCATGCTGTAAAAATAGTCTTTTTTATAGTATTCTTTTCTGTTAAGGGCATTGGGTATATCTTTGCTGAAATAATACAAATAAAAAATTTTAAAAGTGAAAAATTTCGTTGAAGAATTGCAATGGCGCAGTATGGTACACGATGTGATGCCAGATACCGAAGAACACCTAATGGAACAAATGCGGTCTGCTTATATAGGCTTTGATCCTACGGCCGATTCCTTACACATTGGGAACCTGGTTCCTATTATGCTATTGTCTTTTTATCAACGCTGTGGTCATAAACCATATGCCTTGGTTGGTGGTGCAACTGGAATGATTGGTGATCCTTCAGGAAAATCGAATGAGCGAAATTTATTAGATGAAGAAACCTTGCAACACAATCAAAATTGTGTAAAAGAACAATTGTCTCAGTTTTTAGATTTTAAATCGGGTGCTGAAAATGACGCCGTGATGGTGAATAATTACGATTGGATGAAAGAGTTTTCATTCTTAGGCTTTATTCGCGATGTGGGAAAACACATAACGGTTAATTATATGATGGCGAAAGATTCGGTTAAAAACCGATTAACCGGAGAAGCTGCCGATGGCATGTCCTTCACCGAATTTACCTATCAACTGGTGCAAGGCTACGATTTTTACCATTTATACAAAAACCACGATTGTACCTTACAGATGGGGGGAAGCGATCAATGGGGGAATATTACCACCGGAACCGAAATGATTCGTCGTATTGGTGGCGGAAAAGGCTATGCGTTAACCTGCCCGTTAATTACTAAAAGTGACGGAAGTAAATTTGGAAAAAGTGAAGGCGGTAATGTTTGGTTAGATGCAAAGCGTACGTCTCCGTACAAATTTTACCAATATTGGTTAAACACCAGTGATGAAGATGCTGAAAAGTACATTAAGATTTTTACTTTTTTAGATAAACAAACCATTGAAGCTTTGGTTGCCGAACATAAAGAAGCGCCGCACGCCCGTTTGCTTCAAAAACGATTGGCAAAAGAGGTGACCGTAACGGTGCATAATGAAGAAGAATATGAAAAAGCGGTAAAAGCTTCGGAAATATTATTTGGAAAATCAACTTCAGATGATTTAAAAACATTGGATGAACAAACCTTTTTAGATGTGTTTGAAGGCGTTCCACAAGCGGAAATCAACAAGGCTGAAATTGAAAACGGAATGGACATTATCGCTACGTTGGCTTCAGAAACCAACTTTTTAAAATCGAATGGAGAAGCACGTCGTGCGCTAAAAGAAAACTCCATTTCTGTAAATAGAGAAAAAGTACAGGAGGATTATACTATTACTTCAGAAGATTTGATTAATAATCAGTTTGTGTTATTACAACGCGGTAAGAAAAATTACTTTATCATTAAAGCTGTATAAGCTTTTTTATTGCATAAGAAAGCCCCGTTTCCTAAGAAGGACGAGGCTTTCCAAATTAACTAACCAACCAATTATGAACTGAGCCCGAAGGCTCAAGACATCTTTGCACTACAGTAGTCGAATAATAGTTGTTTGCTTACAGTAAAAAAGTAAAATTTAGCATTTAATTAACTTTATAACAGGAAGTTACAAAATCATTAGGTTGCAGCCGCGTATATCGCTGTCGTCAAACCTTCCTAATACTTCAAAGCTGTTATTTTTATGTAGTTTGCCTAAATCTTGCGTCGCTATAAAACTGCACGAATACAAATTAGCCAAATCGATTACATTAATTCCGCCGGTTTTTCCATCAACATAGGTGAAGGGATCTTCAGTATCTCGTGTTAAGATTTTCATCCAAGGCGGACACGTAAAGATTCCGTTTCCGGTTGAGTACGCTTGTGAAAGCAATTCCGTCATTCCGTATTCGCTGTGAATTTCAGAAACTCCAAAACCTCGTTGCAGGACTTCGTGTAATTCTTCTTTAATCATTTCTTTTCTACGGCCTTTCATCCCGCCGGTTTCCATGATAATTGTGTTTTTAAGCTGAAATGATTGTGCCTCAATTAAGTCTAATAACGCGTACGAAACACCCAACAAAATTGTTTTCTGTCCTTTCGCCTCTAAGAGCGTAAGCTTTTCCATTAAAGCATTCATGTCATCAAGATAAAATCCGCTATGCTCGTTTTCGCTTTGCTTTATCAACGAATCAACCATATAAATTAAAGAAGATCCTTCGCGTTCTAAATAAGAAGGCAATAAGGCGAGAATGGTATAATCGGTAGGATTTCCGTATTGATTTTGAAATGCTTTATTAAAACTTTCTTCATACAATTTTGTGCTCGCAACGTAGTGTTTACTCGTTATGCTTCCGGTGGTTCCACTACTGCTGAAAATAGTTTCTGGTTTATCCCCTTCAGCAATAATAGTATGACTTTTAAAAAATTGAATAGGAAGAAAGGGAATTTCAGAAATCGTACTTATTTGTTTCGGGTTAACCTTCAAAGCTTCACAAAATTGACGATATACGTTCACATTTTCATATTGAAAGGTAAACACGTCTAATGCAACTTTTTTAAAGTCTTGGGGTGTTTGTATGTTAAAAATTTTCTCGTGAAGCATGGTTTCAGAATAACAGTTCAAAAATAGGGAAATAAAAAAAGCTCCTGTCTACACAAGAGCCTTAATACGTATATTTTCTGAAAATTATTTGATGACTAATTTTTTAGAAACATAATTACTGCCTTGGCTAATTTTTACAATGTAAATTCCACTTGTAAGGGTAGCAATATTTAATCTTTCACCAGTTAACGTAGTATTTATAACTAGTTTGCCCAAGACATTAAAAATAGACACTTGTTTTTTACCGTTTATTTTTGAAACGATGTTTACAAAACCGTTTGATGCGGGGTTTGGATACATTGAAAATTGACTTTCATCAGTAGAATTAACGCCTAAAGGTTCACAACCATTTTCAACTCGTACTGTAGGCTCAGCAGCACAGTAAGAACCATCGGTGTTCAACTGTAAGGATTCCGTGTCTTTATTTCCGTTTATATCTTCGTCATACTGAACCGTTTCGCCTAACGCAGCTAAAAGATCTGCATCATCGTCATCATCTGTACCATATACAATTGCATCAATTAAATTTGTAGTGGTAGCAGGCGTTTCGTTTGGGAAGTTAGCGGCCTCGTCTTGATAGATTGCCACGGCATCGGGACCATTTTGTATGGTATTACTAGCACCTAGCGTTACGTCTGCTCCAGAAACAGCATCTGAACCAATAATAAAATAACCATCTGCATCTGTTTGAAAACCTGTTAAATCAATAGTTGTATAACTTACATTGTCTGTTGAATTCCCGTTAAAAAGCACCACAATATATCCATCCAATGAAAAGTTTGGCGTATCAGATAAAAGCTCTATAAACTCTTGTGTATCTGTTGAAGTTTGATCGGAGTCAATTTCATTAATAGAAACCTGGGAAAAAGAAGCAAATGTTATAAAAAGTGAAGCTAATAAGGTAATTTTTTTCATCATAAAGAGTCTATATGGATTGATTTTTAAGTAAATATACATAATTGTATAGTTGTTGTAACTATTCCTTGCTAGTTTGTAAATTACTTAAAATTAAGTATTTAAAGTTAAAAAAAGGCCTAAATTTATAAATATCCATGTTACAATATCGTTAACAATTAGAACAACAAACGATACAAAAAAGTAATATATGGTATCTTTAAACTTTTAAACACCTATAGTTAGTACCTATGAAGAAAAAAGACATCAAAATTCTGTTAGTCGATGATGAGCCGGATATTTTAGAAATAGTTGGATATAATTTATCTTCGGAAGGCTATCAAGTCATTACTGCCGAAAACGGTAAACAAGCAGTTAAAAAGGCAAAAAAAGAAGTACCTCATTTAGTCATTCTCGATGTAATGATGCCCGAAATGGATGGAATGGAAGCTTGCGAAAAAATGCGCAACATCCCCGAGTTAGCTGAAACCATCATTACCTTTTTAACAGCCCGAGGCGAAGACTATTCACAAGTAGCCGGTTTTGATGCTGGCGCTGACGATTATATTACAAAGCCCATTAAGCCGAAAGTTCTAGTAAGTAAAGTGAAAGCATTGCTTAGGCGCTATAAAGAAACCAAAGAAGAAACGGGAAAAATTAAATTAGGTAATTTAACAATCAATAGAGAAGAGTATAAAATTACCTTAGGGAAAGAAGAAATGGTACTCCCTAGAAAAGAATTTGAACTATTAGCTTTGTTAGCTTCAAAACCTGGAAAAGTTTTTAAACGAGAAGTGATTTTAGACCGTGTCTGGGGGAATGAAGTTGTTGTGGGCGGAAGAACTATCGATGTTCATATTCGTAAACTTCGTGAAAAACTTGGGGACGAAAAATTTAAAACCGTTAAAGGCGTAGGCTATAAATTTGTGGTGTAATGGCAAAAGAATTTAAAAGAACATACAAGTTTGCTGCTTATACCTCCACTTTTTTGACATTTTTTTTAACACTCGTCGTGGGTGTTTTTTTTTATGTCACTAAAATTGAGTTGTATTGGTTTATATTGTTCTTTGCCATTGTGTGTTTTTGTTTTTCCTTCTTTTTTATTCAGTATCGGGTTGAAAAATTCATTTACCGAAGGGTGAAAAAAATATACGATGATGTCCGTTTACTCGACGCTTCTACTTTCGATAAAAAGCAAATTACTACCGATATGGCGACACTTACGCGAGAGGTAGAACGCTTTGCCGAAAACAAAAAAATAGAAATTGAAACCCTTAAAATACGTGAAAACTACAGAAAAGAGTTTATGGGGAATGTTTCCCACGAATTAAAAACCCCGCTATTTACTGTTCAAGGCTACATTTTAACCTTGCTCGATGGTGCTATGGAAGACAAGGCCATCCGTAAAAAATACCTTCATCGCGCCAATAAAGGAGTGGAACGACTTATTTATATTGTAAAAGACCTCGATATGATCACCAAACTTGAAGTAGGTGACCTTAACCTGAACAAAGAACGTTTCAATATCATCGAACTAATTCAAGGTGTGTTTGATTTGTTTGAAATGAAAGCCACAAAATACAACATTACATTAACCTTCGATAAAGACTATAACGAAAGCATTTTTGTTGAAGCAGATCGGGAGCGTATACAACAGGTGTTGACCAATTTGGTAGTAAACTCTATTAAGTACGGAAAAAAAGACGGCACGACCGAAGTAAGCATCGAAGACCTAATTAAAAATAAAGTAATCGTTCGGGTGACTGATAATGGCGAAGGCATCCCAAAAGATAAAATACCGCGGTTATTTGAACGGTTTTTTAGGGTCGATAAAAG
>Ga0209309_10000696_pt1 | contig 37771 bp, 22 predicted proteins | sample COGITO_mtgs_1204_2_FD_184807 | JGI IMG/M metagenome (GOLD analysis project Ga0209309, IMG submission 184807) | Pelagic marine microbial communities from North Sea - COGITO_mtgs_120412 (SPAdes) (version 2) | ecosystem: Environmental > Aquatic > Marine > Epipelagic ... | reverse complement strand
AAAGAGAAACCACTGGCCAATTAATACTCTACCATACTCGTTTTTAGAGAAAGATTTTCTTCAAAGGAGAGTCAGATACAAAAATCAAATTTTTCATTCGAAACGTCACCACAAACGACACAAAAACTTTGCGCCCAAAGAAGGGAAAGAGAAACAACGAGACAACAAAAGAACGGGGAGAGAGATTTGGCGTTCGTCGTTCGAGAGCGCTTTTTGTTGTTCGGCGTTATTTAAAGCGATCGGCTTTGAGGAGAAGACTTTGAACCCATCTCATCTCAAAGATTTGGAGTTCAAACGACTTAACGAACGATCTTTCAAATCCATCGTGAAGAGATTATAAAGCATATAAATATCAAGGCTTTCGAGAATAAAGAAATACTCAATATGTCGTTCCTTTCCTCCTCCGTTTCGTCCTCTCCCATCGCCTCGTCTTTTGGGAAGTGGTCGTCGCGTGAGCGAGGCGTAAAGGAGGCATTTTGCGGTTCGAGGAGGAAGAGAAGATTACGAAGAACACATTCAACGAGCGTTTCAAAGATCTCTCGAGAAGAGGAGAAAAAGAAGGACGATAGTAATACTAACAATAATAAGAACGATTCAAGCATTGCTTTCGAGAATAATACTATTCAGCAACAAGAACGAGGACTTTTACGAAAGAGTGGTGAGACTTTGAAACGAAGAACGCTTTTAAAAAGAGGATCGGGCGGAAACGCGACGATGATTAAAGGGAACGTATTGAACGTGTCGAGGCGGATGACGAGCGTCGCGGCTTCTTCTTCTTCTTCTTCTTCTTTGTCTTCTTCTTCTTCGATTTCAGTGGACTTTTCTCGGGAGGAGGAAGAGGAATTCGATTCCATCAAGATTTTTAGCGTGAACGACGTGTACGAGCTCGCCAACGTCTCGAAGCTGAAGGCGTTCGTGTATAACAACACGAACCGGTTGAAAGATCCGCACATGGTGGTTCTGTGCGGCGATTTCTTGTCGCCGTCGCTGTTGTCTTCGCTGGATTCCGGTCGCGCGGCGGTGTCGGTGATGAATAAAGTTCCCGTGGATTACGTGTGTTTAGGGAACCACGAGTTTGATCACGGGACCGCGGCGTTAGGGGCGAGGTTATCCGAGCTCAATTCTGTGTGTTTGAACACGAACGTGGAAGTGAAAACGTGCGAAAACGCAGCAGAAGGCGAGGATAAAGAGGAGTGCGAATTCGACGGCGGCGTCGCGCAGTTTATTTCGGAAACGCCAAAATTCGAAGTGATAACGATTGGTGGATTGAAAATCGCTTTACTCGGGTTGTGCACGACGACGACGCCGCTGTCTGCCGCGAAGAAGCCGCAAGGCGTGCACTTTGCAAACTGCGCGGAGAAGACGTTGGCGACTTTAGAGGAAATCGATCGATTGAATAAAAAAGAGAAAAAAGACGACCCAATCGACGTTACGATTGCGTTGACGCACCAAACCTTGTCCGAGGACGACGAATACATCCGCAAAGTAGGCGAAGATAAACTAGACTTGATCTTAGGCGGGCACGAACACCAGCCGTTCATCGGGTTAGTCGGCGACGACGAAGACGTGAGTAAAGACGCCAAGAAGGGCGTGTTGTGCGTCAAAGCCGGGATGGACGCCGAGAACGTGGTCGTGGTTACGATTAAAAGAAGTAAAAAGAAAACAGGAAATAATAATAATAATAACATGGGAGTGAATACTTTCAGTGGTCCAGGGTCGAGGAAGAGTTTCAGCGGCGTGGCGCGAGCGATGTCCACCAGCGCCGGCGAGTGGGACGGGAAAGTATTGAAAAAAAAAGAAGACGAAGAAGACAGCAAGAATAGTAACAACAAGAATAAAAATAACGGTAGTAGCATCTCGAACGGTACTACGTATGTATCATCAAAAATAGAAGAAGATAAAGAGTGCGACGAGGAGTGTCAATCGTTGAAATGGGAAATCGACGCGATTTCCGATCCAATTTCGGACGACTACCCAGGCTGGGACGCGGTGCCGAACGAGACGTTCGTCACCGTGGAAAGATCTACCACCGGGTTGTCGTCGTCGTCGTCATCATCATCATCGGCTGCAAACTTGCAAATCACCGCCGAGCTGATCGATTTGACGGAATATCCGCACACGGATCCGGAAATCGACGCGGATATTTACGAGCGGTCGAAAGTCTTGAGAGAGTTGCACGAGTTCATCTTGCCCGTGCACATCCACGCCGAGCGGTTGGCGTTGCACCCGTTGTCGTCAAAAGATGCGAGGCAGCAACAGTGCACGTTAGGGACGTTATTCGCGACGATGTTGAGAGACGAACACGCGGCGAACGCGTGTTTGTACAACTCGGGAGGCATGCGCGCGAACGCGACGTACGATTTGAAACGACAAGCGTTTACGTACGGCGATTTAGTCGCCGAGGTGCCGTTTGAAAACTCCATCGTCAAGCTCGAAATGACCGGTCGCGAATTTGCGAGCGCGGTCGCGTTCAGCGAGCGCTCAAAATCGGAACACGCGAGTTGGGGAGGCTATTTACAGTGGGACATCGGGTGTCAAACCGTCATAAATCCATCCACCGGCCGATGCGAAGTCACGCACATCGCCAAAGAACCCATAGACATGAACAAAATGTATACGGTTGTCACTTGGGGTGGTTTGTTAGAAGGCACGGACGGTATCCCCCAATTCCAACGCGCCGGCGAACGAATGGCTCGAGAACATTTCGGAGAAGACGCCTTGATCGATTACGATGAACTCATGACCTCGGGATTCTTCCACGAAGGCACGCCGTTCAAAACGCTCATCATCCGCCATCTCTGTCGCTGGCGCTGGCGCGAACTCCAACATAAATGCGTGAGCTTTGAAAACTTAGACTACGACGAGGACGGCTTACTCTCCGCCTCGGACGTCGAAAAAGCTTTGCTCGATTACACGGACTCAAAATCCCCTCGCTTAGAGGCTGAATCCATGGTTCGCCTCTTCGAATCCGGTTTACGAGAGGACAACGGCGGCGTCTCCAAGAGCTCCTTGGACGTCTGCTTAGAGCCGTTTTGGAAATCGGAAACGTCTTTAAAGCTGGTCGAGTACGAGCAGTCCCAGCTCACCTCCGTGGACGAGAGCGACGGCGAGGGGTTGCCCTGGTGGATCGCCGAACAATTACAATCGCAACAACAACAATCGCAACAACAGGAAGACGAGTTTCATCATCGTCTTCGACGGGGCGGCAAACAACAACAACAACAACAACAACAACAACAACAACAACGTTTATAAAATAATAATAAAAGCTTTTAGTCTCCGTCGCGTGTAATTCAATATCTTTGTATCATCAGCATCACATAAAAACGACGCTCTCATCAACAGTATATCATCGCCGGCGGGCGGACGCCGTCGACCGAACGAACCCGCGCGTGGCTCTTTCCTCACAAGAACACCACCACCAGAACAACAAATAAACATAAACACGACGTAAACATGGACGCGGCGAAAGAGGCCAAAGCGGACGCGGAAAAAAAAGCGCGCGAGTTATTGCCGTGGTACACGAGAATGTGGTTGGTGTGCACGTGCAGATGATTGCTTTGATTTAATCGAATCTTAAGAGAGAGACGTAAACGCGGAAGAGAGATGGAGAAAACGACTGCGCTTTCGCCGTTCAAGACGATGCGGATTTCGACGAAGACTTCTCTTAAAAGCGAGAGCGAGAGAGGACGGAGGCAAAAAAAACACGCCTCGAATTCCTCCTCGAATTCCTCGTACCTGAAAACGAACAACAACCGATCGTCTCCGTTAGAGAACGCGAAAGATGAACTCGAAGTTCTGTGCGTCCAAATGAACAAAGGAATCGATATTTCAGAGAGAGAGAAAGAGGAGGTGGACGAGCGCGTGAAAAACGTCGAGAAGTATTATCAATCATCATTGATGAGTAGCACAATGGAAAATGTGGCGAACGGGTATTGGCGAGTGATCTATTCCACGGCGCCGCCGCCGTCGAATGGACAATTGTTCGGGCCGATTTGCGGGACGGCGTTTCAATCCATCGATAAGGAGGAGAAGACGTACGAGAACGTGTTAGCGCTCGGGAATTGGCTGACGCTGAGATTGAAAGCGACGTACGAGATTTTGGAGAATACGAATGAAACTCGATGGACGGTGAGTTTTAGATCTATTCAGGTGGAACTTTTCGAGAAGAAAGAGCCGGTTTTCGTAAAGGCGTTTCCGAAAGGGACCACGAGAGAGTGGTTGACGACGTTTCAAGACGACGAGTGGAGGATCGTGCGAGCGGGCAGAACGAAGGAAGAGATTTCCAAGAACGTGTTCGTGATGCGTCGAGAGAAGCCGTGGTGGGAGACGTGATCTTTTCTTATTAAACGACGGGGCATTTAAATACACAACTCCTGCAATGTGCGCTGTATGATTAATTGTTATACACTCGCTCAACCACGCTCAACCACGCTTTACCTTTGCTGCAAAATTTGGCGCGCGCTCATCTCGCTGAACAACGCGTTCACTTTTTTCGACGTTTTGTACACCACGTCCGCGAAAGAGTCCAACCGTTTGTGGTCTCTCAATTGGCCGACGTCTAAAAATCCAAAGTGCGGCAAGTGAAATCTTCCGCCCATCACTAACTTTCTCTTCTCCTCTCTATCCGGTAAAATGTGGCTGCTTTCGCCGCTCAGCGCTCTTTTCCGCATCGCCCTCAACACGTCCGGCACGCTCGCTCGATTCACCTTATCTATCAACCACCCGGGGATGTTACTCCCCGGATCGGTTAAAATTTCGTACGTCACCGAAACGCCGTTCGCGGTCAACGAACCCTCTCGATTTTTCTTAGACGGTTGAATCGTCCACCCTCCATCGTTCGCCAACAATCTCACCACGCCTTTCTTCGGTTTCGGTCCCACATTTTCCGTATCCAACGTCCACCTGCTCTCGAACCCTTTCTTGCGATTATTCTTCGTCTCGATGCGAATGGTATAGTCGCGATTCTTCACCACCGGAGCGGTCACCACGCCGTACACGTAAAACGTCGCCGAACCATCCGCGAGTTTCCCTCGCGTTTTCAAAACCTTATGTTTCCCCACGTACGGTACGAACTGCGCGTACTCGTCCAAATCCGCCACCGCTCTCCAAAAATTTATCGGAGAGACGTCCTCGTACGTTACCGTCGCTCTGATTTCTTTGATTGGGTTGTCACAACTGTCTTTAGTACTGGTGTTTTGATTTTCCCGGGTCCAGACTTCGATCCCGTCTTTCGTCGTCGTTTGTTTCGCGAATGCTCCTGTTTTTTTCCCTCCTTTATTACTACTCCTTTTACTACTATTATTACTCCTTTTCTCGACATTATCGACGTTCGAAGTCGCGATATCGTCGTCCGTTTTTCTCCGTCGTTGTGGTCTAATTTTAGTCTTCGTAACGCTTGTTTTTCCTTCGTCTCTTTTCTTAAGCGTCTTATTACTCTGAGATTGTCGCCTTTGAAACCAGAACGCGGCGGCGCCGTCGTCGGTCGCGTTGCTCTCCATCATTTTTATGTGGTTTTTCGTAAAGAAACAAAACGTTCGTTTGTGTTCGAGAGAGAAAAGATATGCGCGCAAAAGAGAGAAATGTCGAGTCAACTTAGAGAGAGAAAATGAGGAATTTTACTTTACTACTTTTACTACTACTATTACTACTGCTGCTAAAACTCACTCTCGTTATTCTCCTGGTGCAAAGGACGAGGAGGACGAGGAGGATAAGGAGGAGGACGACGCCATAATAATAGATGATGATGACCTTTCGATTTCCTGATCTTTCTTGGCGCGTTCCTTGACGCATCGAGAATGTTGACACCGTCGCCTCGAGAAGTTCAAATCCAACCGCGCGACGCGTATTCCAGCTTCTGAGTTCTCCTTTTTCTCCCACTCTTTGAAAGCGACGGAGTAAGCGACGTATAAATGGCATCCTCGCTGTAACATGGTCGGGTAATGGATTAATGGCCTGTTTATTGGAGCCGAGGCGTAATAGGCGCGCGAGCCGGGGACTTCTTCGATTTGCGCCAACACGGCCCAGTTTTTACCTCTGTCGGGAGAAACCGCCACGGTTAAGTTGACGCGCATTTGTTTTAATCCGTATTGTCGATCGTGGGAGTTGTAGGCGATGGCGGTTTGGCCGTCGGAGAGAACGATGGCGTTGATTTTCGAGTTTGGATTCGGGAGTTCAATAGGCGCCGCGGAGGTCCAGCTAATGCCGCCGTCGTCTGATTCCGAGCGGTAGATTTTACCCGTAGCCGTTCGGAAGAATTGAACGAGTTCGCGTTCTTTGTACCGCACGATGGTACCTTCAATGAGCCACGTGTTGTTGCTCGATAACGTCAGCTGTTCCGTCCACGAGCGATCTTCGCACTTGCGATTTTGTTTCGCCACGTTTGGGCATTTTAAGGATAAACACGTATCGAAGCCTTTTTGCGACAATTCGTGTTTACACGCTTTGCACAGACGCCTGGCTCTGTTTTTATCCTCCGTGCACGACACGTCGCCTCGTAAAACGCCCGCGGATAAAGCGTCGTTAATTAACGGGTTCAGCTCTTTCATCGCTCGCATTTGCGCTTGCGGATCGCACGTGGATTTTCGCGGGCTTTCTCTCCAAACCGGGATGGCCCAATTCGTACCTCCCGATCCGGATCGCATGACGACCGGTGGGTTCGCGGTGACTAACGGCCAACCTTCGCCTTGGCTCGAGAGCACAACTGGGTAGGACCAATCCTCGCCGTCTTCCGATTGGGTCATCAGAATATCTCCTCCAGGGTTCCATCCATCCTCTCTCAACTCTGGATTTACGCGACATTTGCTCGATTGCGAATAGAATAAGGAAATGACGCCATCTTCGTCCTTCATCATGGATGGACCCCACATGGGACCGTCGCCGCCGGCGCGCGCCGAGTCAGATCGAAGACCAAACAATCGAGTCGGTGCTGACCACGTGATCCCGGCGTCCTTGGATAACGACAACGCGATGTGTTGATCCCCGTCGCCTTCTCTCTCTTTCGCTTGTTGCCAAGAGGCGAGCAAGTCGCCGTTTTTTAAACTCACTATGGACGCCATGTGCATGTACTTCATTTCTTCGGAGGATTTTTGCACCCACGCGTGCGATATACACGTCGCGGACACGGACAGATCCGAGTTTAAATCGCAATCGAAACAGTGCGGCGTGGCGTGTAAATCGCGCGGTTTACAAACGGCGTTTCCCGATGTCATAGTTTTCGGTAAAGCGCTTTCGTCGAATTTATCCGGAGGAGAGTCGCAGAGAGGCAGCATGGCTTTCCTCGCCACGTCTGGGAAGTCAATTTCCATCGCTTTGGTAAACTCCTCTTGAAAGTTCAAGTTGGACGGGTTCTCTTTCGCTCGTTTTTGCGCGCGGAGAATGAAAGCGTCTCCCGGCATTGCTCTCCAAGCGATTTGGCCTAACGCCGGATCCAATTCTCGATCGAGCCAGTAACTATACGCTCTCTTTTTCACCGAGGTTGCGTTGACAGCTTCACTCGTCGTCGTCATCGAAGAAGTCGTCGTCGCCGCCGTGTTCTTCAGCTCTTGCGCACTCTTCAACTCCTTCTCGTCTCTCTCCTTCTCCTTCTGCAAATGACTCGCGTCGTCCGTTTCTCCGTCGTGGTTCATCGCCGTCGCTTCGATCGACGCCTGATGATCGATGTATCGCTCTTCGCTCGAGACGACATCGACGGAGTTACTCGTCGTCGTCGTCGTGGTAGTACCGGCGGCGCTCTCGCCGCTCCCTCCTAACATCATCGCGTCTAAATCATCAAAAGCGTGTTCTCCCACATCTCCTCCGTTTTCCTTTTCGTTGTTCAAACGTGAAGTAGGAAACACGAGTCTTTTCACCTCCGCGTTCGTCGAAAGCTCTCCTTCGTCTTCGATGTCGTTTATGTCGTGCCTGCTTCGATACCGTTCCAGCAACACGTTCAAGACTGCTTTCATTTTACTACTTTTACTACTACTGCTGCTCTCGTGATTTGATGATACAGACGATGACGACACCGCGGCAAAGTCGTCCTCTTCGTTTTCATCGTCTCGAGTACTCGTTACTCTCCTTCTTCGTCGTCCTCTCGTCTGTTGTTCTTGTTGTTGAATGGAATTCGCTCCAAAATCATCAGAATCTTCCCCGGGGTCTGTCACAGAAACATCAGCGGAAACAGGGGTGGACACAAAGAAAGCCGCAGCACAAACGATAAAAACGAGGACGAAAAAACACCCGCGTCTTCGTCTCGTTCTTTTCAAAGCGAATAAGGTTGGAATCGCCGTCATTTTTGGAGCGTGTATTCTCACGTTAAACTCCCTCTCACAGAGCAGAGATTTTTCTTCGTTTCCTTCCTGAAAACACTGACGCATTTCGCACAAAAAAGACGCACAAAAAGAAGCGCTTTTGATATTCTTTAAAGTAATCTCTCTCACTCTCGCGAAATTACCGAGATCGATCGAACCGCGCGATCGTGCGGAGAGATATTCATTTTTTGTGTTCGCGGTGAGATTTGGAACGAATTCGCGAAGAGGAGTATATTCTCTTTTACATCATCATCATCATGCGAAGATTTTGCGCGTTGATTTCGCGCACCACGAAACGGTCTTCGGACGAGATCAATTTCCTGCGGAAAAGCGTAGCATTAGGAAGCGCCTCTTCCGCGCAAACGACGTCCTCTGAAACGACGAAAAGATCGTTTTCAACCAATAATACTCCTGCCGTGGATGAGAATCTCGTCCCAGTGTTCGTCGACGGCAGAGAAGTGCACGTACAAAAAGGCGTGACGGTACTCCAAGCGTGCGAACACGCCGGTGTGCACGTCCCACGGTTTTGCTACCATCCGCGGTTGTCCATCGCGGGGAATTGCAGAATGTGCCTGGTAGAGGTGGAAAAATCACCGAAACCAGTCGCCTCGTGCGCCATGCCAGTGATGCCGAACATGAACATCAAGACGACGACGGATTTGGTGAAGAAAGCGAGGGAAGGCGTGATGGAGTTTTTGTTAATCAACCACCCGCTGGATTGCCCGATTTGCGACCAAGGCGGCGAGTGCGAGTTGCAAGACCAATCAATGATTTTTGGCTCGGATAGAAGTCGGTTTACGGAAGGGAAACGAGCGGTGGAAGATAAAGAGTTAGGGCCGCTCGTGAAGACGGTGATGACGAGGTGCATTCACTGCACGAGGTGCGTGAGATTCGCGACGGAAGTCGCCGGCGTGCAAGAGTTAGGGGTGACGGGAAGAGGAGGTCAAGCGGAAATCGGAACGTACGTGAGTAAGTTGTTGAGTTCCGAGTTGAGCGGGAACGTGATTGATTTGTGCCCGGTTGGCGCGTTGACCTCGAAACCGTTCGCGTTTACCGCGAGAAGTTGGGAGTTGAAACCAACCGAGACGATCGACGTGTTGGACGGGTTAGGAAGCTCCATTCGCGTGGACTCGAAAGGTACGGAAGTCATGAGAATCACGCCCAGGTTGCACGAAGGCGTAAACGAGGAATGGATTTCGGACAAAGCGAGATTTTCCTACGACGGTCTGAAAAGGCAAAGATTAGATGCCCCGTACGCGAAGAACCCGAAAACGAACAAATTGGAAAAAGTCACCTGGGAAACCGCGTTGGAAATTGTCGGCGAACAGTTGAGCAAGGCGGACCCGAGAAATTTGAGAGCGGTAGCCGGTAAGCTCGCGGATTGCGAGAGTATCGTCGCTTTGAAAGATGTCATGACGTCGTTAGGATGCGTGAACTTTGAAGTGGAAGGCGTAAACGCAGACGCGGTGAATGTTGATTCGAGATCGAACTACATCATGAACTCGAACATCGTAGGCGTGGAAGACGCCGACGTCGTCTTGATGGTGGGCGCGGACGTTCGCTTAGAAGCGCCCGTTTTGAACGCCAGATTACGCCGCGCGAACGTCGCGGGTGGCGTAAAAATGGCCACGTTAGGACATCACGGCGACTTGACGTACCCAGTTGAAAACTTAGGCACGGAAGCGTCCATCATCAACGACTTGCTTTCCGGCAAACACGCGTTTAGCGAAACGTTGAAAAACGCGAAAAACCCGTGCGTCATCGTCGGTTCCGCGGTGTTAAACAGACCGGATTGCGCGCAGTTATTGAAGAGTTTACACCAATTGTCGGACCAATTCGGTGTCGTTACCAACGACTGGAACGGATTTAACGTTCTGCAAGCGTCTGGAGGCACCACCGGCGCGTTAGACCTCGGTTTCGTCTCCTCGAAGAACAAACACATTAGCGAAAACGACGGCTTGAAAGTCGTCTACAACTTAGGCTCGGAGACCATCTCCTCGTACGACTCCGAACCGGGGAAGAAATTCGTCATCTACCAAGGCCACCACGGCGACGTCGGCGCGGCTGGTGCGGACGTTGTCCTCCCTGGCGCGGCGTACACGGAAAAAGACGCCACGTACGTCAACACCGAAGGAAGAGCGCAAAGGGCGTTAGCCTGCGTGGCGCCTCCGGGATTAGCGAGAGCGGATTGGAAAATCTTACGAGCGGTTTCCGAATTCGCCATGGTTCCTTTGAAATATAACACCATCGAGCAGTGCAGAGAGAGATTGGCGGAAGTCTCCCCAACCTTCAACGCCATCGATGAAGTCGAACCGAGCTTATGGTTAAACGGCGCCTCGTACGCGCATTTAGCCGGAGGGACGCCCAACGTCGCCGCTAAAGGCGGAGCAGGTAAAAAAACCAGCGGTGCGACTGTTTTCGCCTCCGAACCGTTAACGACGAACGTCGAGAACTTCTACATGACCGACGCGATTACGCGAGCGAGCGCGACCATGGCGAGATGTTCCAAGGCTAAAGCGACTGGATCCGCTTTTTAGTTTTTGATTTTATTTGTTGTATTTATAGAGAGAAAACCATCCTCATTAAAACGTTCGTTCGTTCATTATTCTCGTGCAAATATACTCTCGCATCGCCCTCTGCTTCTTCAACGATGACGTTTCAAAACGTAAACGACGCGAACGAAGAACTCGCGGGAGCCTCCGTGATGATGAACAACCCTAACGCTCGGCAAAGATTCGCTCCGGGAAATTCGAGTTCGAATTCGAACAACAACAACAACAGACCGTCGTCTTCGTATCATCACCATCACCATCAAAGACGAACGAAAAGAAGCAACAACAACAGCATCACGACAATTAATATTATCAAAAGAGCGACGAAGAATAAGACGAAAATCTGTCTCGTCGCTTTACTCGTCTTTATATCGTTCGTGAATCTGATGGTGTTTTCGAGAGATTCCGAGGCGAGATTGATGTCCTCTGGGAGGAAATACGCTCAGAAGAAAGACGCACAACATCGGGAAGAATTATCACACGAAGACTACGACTTTGGTAGTAAAGACGAAAAAGGTAGAAAGAAGGACGATTCAGACGATTCAGACGATTCAGACGAAAAACCGAGCTTAGAAACCGCCTTGTTGGGATCCGCGTTAGCGGTGGACAGTCCTACGTTAACGTCTGGATTCAAATCGCTGAGCTACCCGTCTTTGGCGGAAGTCGGGGACTCGAAGCGCACGTTTTTAGTCGCCTTTGAAGGGAATTGGGAATGGGGCGTTCCGAAATCGCTGACGAACAGGGAGTTGGATCAGAGGAAAATAGAGGACATCAACGAATCTCGAGGCGGGCACTGTTACGTCAGTCGAGGACGGGTGTTACCGATACAGCCGGGATCGGACGTCGCGCCGAAGGAGCAATGGCACGCGCCAAAGATGGCGGTGAAAGGAACGTCTTCGAATGATAAGTGTTGGCGTCCCCAGTTGTTCGTGGTGCCACAAACGCACGAGGTTTTGTTGTTTTATAAGCGAGGCGCGAGTCGAGAGACGTGGGAAGGTTTTTTGAAACGCTCGTTGGACGGCGGGAAGACGTGGTTAGAGGAGGAGAAGTTACCGCCTGGAATTTTAGGCCCGTCGAAGAATAAAGTTTTGAGAAACAGCGAAGACGAATCGATTCTGAGCGCGAGCGAGAGGTGGACGCGGTCGAGCGCGTGCGCGTGGATCGAGAGAGCGGAAAGAGAAGGGAGAGATTGGACCGTGAAAAGCGGTCCGATTCGCATGGAGAAGAAAGGTTTACAGGAACGATACGGCGGAGGAAGAATGGGCGATAAAGCGGCCGAAGAGGAAGCGAGAGATTACGGAGGCATCGAACCCGCGATATTTTATAAAGACGATGGAACTTTAGTCGTTCTCGCTCGACCGGCAAAAACGACCGAACGGTTTCCGAAAAGTTTATCCGGCGTCGTGCACGCCGGAGGACGATCGAAACAGTCCTCGAGATATTTTCCGAAAATGTTAAAAGCTGAATTGAAAGACGAACCGAACGCGCAGTGGTCGGCATTTAAGGAAATCGCGGATTTACCTTTACCAACCGTATTTGGTCGAGGATTCGACGTGGAAAAGTTAACCGACGGACGCGTCGTGTTAGTTATGAACGACCCGGGTAAGAAAGGCGTGAGCGTAAAAATCTCGAGAGACGACGGCGAAACGTTTCGAGAGGCGTTTGTGATTGAAGACGGCGACGATGAAGACGAAAGCAGTGGTGGTAGTAGTGGTAGTAGTAGTAGTAGTGGTAGTAGTAGTAGTTACACGAGGGATCCAGTGATTCACGTGGCGAACGATGCCATGATTCACGTGGTTTACGTTGCCAACAACGGGAAGAAGATCAAGAGAGCGGTGTTGGATCCCGAACAGTTATAGTATTAGTCATGTATGATAAGAAATAATTTTAGAGCATATCAAAAATGTAATAATATAGTGGTGCAACAGTTAATGAAAGAGAGTGATTCTATCGCCGGGATAGATGACGTCTGGGTATTTGACCAAGTTCCCGTTTGCGTCTCTCACTTCTACTTTTTCCGGCAAAACGCAGCCGGTGGCCGCGCACAAGGAATCCCCGGGTTTCACCTCGTACTCACCTCTGCGTAACGGACCTCTAGGGTCGTCCGGGTAAAAGTAATCTATGTTGTTACCGCTTTGCTGCTGCTGCTGCTCTAATTTCTGATGTTGTTCAGACACGTCCACGTCTTCGATGGAGACGAACCGTAAATCTCTCTCGTCCGCGCTTCTCGAACTGCGGAATCCAACCAAGAACAAACCAATCGCGGCGCCGACTAAAACGTTCGGATCGATCGTTTGTACGATCGATCGCAAAGTCGTAAACTTTTTTAAAACCGTTCGTCTGGACCTATCAGCTATTCTTGAGACTAAACCGATGGGTTTGCGAATGATATTTCGACTCGCTCGCTCCCTCGCTTGCATAGAAATGTCGGTTAAAATGCCTCTTTGCCGTAAACTCCTCAACGCTTGCTCTTTCGTTTGTTGTTGTTGTTGATTCGTTTGTTCGTCTCGAAAACTTCTATTCGCGACGGAGGTGTTCATGGACGACCTCACCGGCGATAACGGCGGACCGACGGAAACTTTCGACGTGTCCAATAAGAAAGACCTTTGACTCCTCGCGTGGTTGGTGTCCACGCTCCTTTCCTCTTCTTCTTCTTCTCGCGTTCTATTTATCGTCTCTCTGCTATTATTATTGTTGTAGCTAAAATTATTATTCAGGTTTTCAAAATCGTGCGCGATTTCCGAAACCGTCGCACCCGTCGATATTGGATTCATCACACCTCCCGTGACTCTCTCTCTTTTTTCCCTTTCCTTTTGCGCTCGTTTCATCTCCTCCAACTGCTTCTCCAACGCCTCTCGCCGTTTCTTCTCCTCTTCCAACTCTTTCGATTTCAACGTCACCGTTTCTTGCGCCTCTCGCGTCACCTCTTCCGGTTTCTTAAACTGCGGCGGCGTTCGAGAGAATCGTTCGAGAAGTTGCTTCCGTCCTTCCGAAATCTGGTGTTTCCCGATTTCAAACACGCCGCCGCCGCCGCTCGATTGTTTCTCGGGCGTCTTCTCGCCGTCCGGGTGAACATTTTTATTCGCGACAAGATTCCTCGCTTTCTCCTTCCCGAAATTCACGCCTTCCAGCGTCACTCTCACGCACACGTGCCCGACGATGTTTTCCCTCAAATCGTCCCACATCGCGATCCATTTCCCCGGCACTTTCCCTTTATTCTCATTCGCGAACAGTTGGAAATCCATGGTTCCAAATCCCACAACTTTGGTCATCTCCTCGTCTAACAACTCCACCGATAAGTGCGTGTACGTGTTCACGTTCAAGGTCAGCGGTAAATGTATCTCCGCTCTAAAAACTGGATCTGTGCCGAACGCACCGTCGGTTATTGCGACGGAGTCGACTAAGCCAGGCGCGAGTAACGCGCACCGAACTCTGGTTTTCAGATTCGCGCGTTCGTGGAACGAGCGCCCGGCGATGACTGCGACGGAGCAGACGTCTTTTTTTAACATGCGTTTTAAAACGTCGTCGTCTGCTTCTTCTTCAGCGGCGAGAGTACCACCTCTGAAAAAGCCTCGATATCCTCGTTGTCCTCCTCGTTTCGAAGAGGAAGACCCTCCTCTCGAAGGCGAGAACATTTTATTTTAAGTGAGAGCGGTTAATATAAATCAATAGCACAACAAAGTGATGTGTCGAGTTCCTTCCCAACGGACTTCTTCTTCTTCTAATTTTTTCGTTGTTTTCTCTCTGTCTGTTGTAAAAAAAATTCGTTCGCTGTTTTTTTGAATTTTTGATCGAAAGAGCGAAACTTGTTCTTCTTTGAACAGAAGAAGAAGCAGTCTTTTGGGCAGAATTTTTGCCTTCTTCTGTTTTGAATTAAAAAAGAGATTTTGTCTCTCGTTTTCAACGAGATCGCTCGTTCTCGCGTTTTCACTCGTTCTTGAAGAGAAAAAAAGAGATCGAACGAGAAATTTCTCATCCCTCATATCAGCACTCCCCGATCATCACATCACATAATACATAAAATATGGCCTGCACTTTATCCGCTTCGGGTTTACTCCCGCTCAAACAACGAGTAGTCTCGAGAAGTTCCAGAAGAAACTCCGTTTGCGTCAAGGTACGGTTTCTTATTTAGCATATGTCGTGTTTTAAAGAGAGAGAGACGAGAGAAGCGATTTTTTTCTTTTTTCTCTCTCTATCTTTTGGGTTTGGGATCCAATTTTGTGTTGTGTTCCTCTTTCTCTCTTTCAAACGTAGAACAACTCGCGCGCAACGTGAATGCGCGCGCGCGTGAGGAGAGTTTTTGGGCGCGTTGTTGCGTTGTTCTCCGATATACATATATTTGTATAGTAAAAGAGAGAAAGAAAGAGAGAGAGAGAAATTGGATGTCGATGATGTGTGTTTGGGTGAGAGAGACCTCCTTTGGCTGTAGGAGAGAAAAACGAGAGAAACGTTCCTCCTTTTACAAAACACAGGACAAAAAAGGAGAGGAGATAATCGTATCTTTTTCCAGGAGGGGAGATGCGGCTATTTAGGGTTAATTTTTTTCTCTTTTTTCAAACTTCTCTCTCTTTGTTGTGTATTGTGTGCTGACATGAAAAACGTTTTTCTTCTACTTCTTACGTCAAACACCAATCACGCGTAAAACAACGCATATATAGGCTTCTTCCCAAACGACGAAACAATTTATCGCGCAAAAAAGCGAGCAATTGTCTAAATCCGTCGCCGCGGCGACGACTTCTGCGTTGTCTTTCGCCGCCGCGCCTCGCGAAGCTTTCGCGAGCGCGAACGAGTCCATCTCTGACGTCGCTTTGGCGAACGTGAACATTTTGGGCGTCATCGCCGTCGCGTTGTTCATTATTATCCCGGTGTCCTTTTTGGTCATCTTGTACGTGAAATCCACGGCGGAAGGCAACGTTTCCGGTGGTTTCTCGCAATCGTACTACGACGAGTCGAAGAAGATGGGAAAGAAGTTGACGAACGAAGCCGCCGTGCTGAAAGGCAAAGGGACTGGCATGAGACCGGAGAAGTAGACATCATCTCTTAAGAGAGAATAAGAGAGAGAGAGAGAACAAGAGAGAGAGAGAAAGAGAAGGACTACTATCATTTTTATATATAGCTTTGAAATTCGCGAAACAACACAAACAAACAACAATACAACAAGAAGAGTATAAACGTATAATAATACATCGCGCGGTAGTAGTAGTACTTAAAAAAAAATCGTTCTTCTTCTCTTCTTTTTCTACAATAATATGCGCTGCTAGATTATATACTATATTTATTAAACGAGTATATGTGGGGGCAATCACTTACTGCTTACTTAATGCTGGCTAACACGGACCGAACTTGCTTTTTTTGATCCTCCGATAAGATCGCGTCGTCGCCCGGGAACTGAATGTCAAACTTGATTTTCAAATCGCCTCTGCCACTTTGAGATTTCGAGAGCGGCATGCCTTGACCGCAAATGACTTTGACATACTTCGGGCTGATCACGTGCGGGACGCTGACGTCGATGCTCTTCCCGTCGATGGTGTACACCGTCGACGACCACCCGCACATGGCGTCCACCAAATCTATCTTCACCGTTTTAATCAAATCGTTCCCGTCTCTCGCAAAGTGCGGATGTTTCTTCTCGTCGATTTCAAACACCAAATCCGCAGCTATCGTGTTTCTATCCTCGTCGCCTCCTTTCTCCGCGAAGGTTATTTTCGTCCCTTTTTTAAACCCTGCGCGAATGGGTACTTCTATAGTTTCCGCTTTCGATTTTTGGTTCCCGGACGCGTCCAACACTTTCCTCGTGATTTTCAACTTTTTCGTCGCGCCGTAGAACAAATCTTCCAAACTGACCGCGAGTTTCTGCTCAACCGCAGGTGGTTTCGTCCTTTGCCTTTGTTGTTGCGGCATGCCGCCTCCCATGCCGCCGAACGGGTCCCCGCCCATGCCCCCGAAGCCGCCTCCCATGCCGCCGAACGGGTCGCCTCCCATCCCTCCGCCGCCGCCGCCGAAGAACTCTTTGAATATATCGTGCGCGTGTTGTTGCGAGAACCCGTGTCCTCCACCGTTACCACCCCCTCCGAACCCGTCTTGTAACCCATCTTCGCCGTACCGGTCGTAAATCTCTTTCTTTTTCGGATCGGTCAAGACTTCGTACGCCTCGGAGACTTCTTTAAACTTCTTCTCGGCTTGCGCTTGTTTGGAGCCTGGGTTTTTATCCGGGTGCCATTTCATGGCCAGTTTTCGGTAGGCTTTTTTGAGCTCGGCGTCCGAGGCGTCTCGGGAGACGTCGAGGATCTTGTAAAAGTCTCGGCCGCCCATGTTTTCGAAGCCGTTTCCTTCACAGAATGGATGAAGTTTCTCTCGAATCGAATCGAATCAAAAGCCAACGTTCACGTTGCTTTCTTCTTTGCGCGCTCGTTTTAAGCGCAATAAAAACAAAGACGCAGTATAACGACAATGCGATACTAAATCGCTCGTTGTTGTGTCTCTTTCCGGAGTGTACTCAAAGCCTTTCTCTCTTCTCTCCGTGTGTATTTGTGACGTGTGCAATCGTGTGGAAATAATGAAGCATTTTCCAATCCAATCGGCCGCACTTTTTAGGAGTAACAACACGAGGGAGAGAGAGACGGAAAGAATGCGGGAGGAGGAGGAAAAGGAGGCAGAAAAGGAGGAGGACGCAGAAGACGCGTGTTTTCGAGGGTGCTGCCGCGTTTTGAAGACCACGAAGAGAGGGACTCGTGATGATGATGAAACGAACGCGTTTCCAAAGATGACGTTCCGCTTGGCGAAAGATTTGGTAAACGTCAACGCGATGATGACATCGATTACGGGGTCTTCTTTCGAGAATACTACTACTACTACTACTACTACTACTACTACTAATAATAATAAAGCGGGGAAAAAGAATCAAAGATTGTGTATTAAAATGTTCACCTCGAACGCATCTCAAGTCTATCTGTCGAGAATGTACGAGCAACCGGTGGCAATTAAACTGCCAATCCTACGCACGAAAACCGACATCGACCGGTACCACTGCGAGTTACGGATCGTCGCATCTTTAAAACACGAAAACATATGCTCGATTTTAGGCGCTCGAGCGTGGCCACCGGAATACGCGCTCGTGTTTCCGTGGTGCGAGAACGGGTCGGTACATCAAGCGATACACGTCAACCGGTGGGTACCGAATTTGGGAGGCGCGTTTAAAGTGTGTTGGCAAACGGCGAAGGCGTTGAGATATTTGAAAGAAACGCACGACGTCGTGCACAGAGACGTGAAACCGAGCAACATATTGTTGGACGAGAAATGGAACGCGAAATTGACTGATTTTGGCTTATCGGAATATCGAGCGGATTTGGAAAACTCGTTGCAAGCGGCGATATACAACGAGAGCGTGAAGTCCGAGGACGCAGAAGGGAGGGCGATTGATATCAACGGTAAGTTTGTCGCCAACGACGGGAACGCGCCGAGCGGCGGGTTTCAAAAGCAACACTTGGTCGGGACGTTAGCGTACATCGCTCCAGAGGTGTTGATGCGAGTGGTGTCCACGTACGCCAGCGACGTGTATTCCTCTGGGATTACGTTTAACGAAGTCGCGTCGAGAGTGGAACCGTACGCCGATCGAGAGCGGAACGTGGCGTTGGCGCACACGTGCATGGATTTGAGTTACAACGACGGCGATTTAGCGAAAGCGATCGTGATTGAAAATTTGCGACCGGTGAAAGCGTTTTTTGATGCCGACGAGGAAGAAGAGAAAGAGAAAAATGTAAAGGAAAAGGAGGAGGAAGAAGACGAAGCAAATAGAGGTAGAAGAGATGCCAATAATAGCAATAAAAACGAAGTAGAAGTTTCGCTCCAACGCGAATTCGAAAAACTCGTCACGAAAATGTGGGACGGGAAACCGGAAAACAGACCAGATTTCGCGGAAATAGAAGAACGGTTACGAAAAGGCGTCGAGACGTACGAGAAAGAAATCGGGGCGTGCGTTTGGACGCAAGCTGCTCTTTCCGAGTCTTCCTACGAGAGCAGAGAAGACGAGGACGCGACGATGACTGACGCCGAAAACGAGGACGGGGAGGACGCCGCCGGAAAGAACGATCAAAAGACTGCGTTTGGAAATCGCGCTCGATTCGCGCCGTGCGCGTTCGACGCGCCGTTGTCTTCTTATTCGACGATGGATGCTACTACTACTAATAACAACAATGATAAGGGTACAAAACCACCGTGCATCGTCTCCAACACCGGCGCGTTTGCCACCGCGGGCGCTCGAGGCAACGACAAGATGGAAGACAGGCACAAGATTTTCCGCGATTTCAACGGGCTTCCCCATTGCGCCGTGATGGCGGTGTTCGACGGCCACAGAGGATTCGAGTGCGCGGAATACTGTTCGGAAAATCTCTCCGACGCCATATTATCCGAATGGGGCGAGAACGGAAACGATATCCCGTCGACGCTTAAAAAAGTCTTTCAAAAACTCCACCTGGCGTTTGTCAAACACTGGACGGAAAAAGAACGCAGAGACATGCACAAATCCACCGCGGATCCAAAATCGAAAAAGAAACGGTATCCCGGCTGCACGGCGACGGTGTGTTTCTTCTGGGGTGACGATGTGTACGTCGCCAACGCTGGAGATAGTCGAGCGGTTTTAGGCCACCATCCAACCGGAAACGACGAGGTCGACGCCGACGAAACGACGTGGTCGACCGCTCTGAGCGAAGACCACTGCGCGTCCTCGAACGCGAAAGAGTTGGAACGAGTGAAGAATTCCTCAGAAAACGTAAAAATACGAACTTTAGAGAACGGTCAAATACGCGTCGGCGACGCCGGTTTAGCGGTGACTCGAGCGTTAGGCGATTGGGATTGCACGGAATCCGGAGGCGTTTTGTCCGAGCCGGAAGTAATCAAGAAGACGCTCTCCGCCGACACGGACGCTTTCATCACGATCGCGTGCGATGGTTTGTGGGACGTGTGCACGAACACCGACATGTGTTCGATCATACGAGATACGGTGAAAGAGCCGAGCATGTGCGCCAAACGTTTAGGATGCGAAGCGTTGAATAGATTGAGCGACGATAACATCAGCGTCTTGGTCGGCATTCTCGGCAACGAAGGCACGTTCGCCAAAGTTTCGTGGAAGAGCACGTATAACGACGGCTTTAGCGGGTTGAAGTGATGCTTTTCTACCGCTGCTGCTGCTGCTGCTGATGTAATACTAATATATAGTACTAGTTGATTTTCTAATAATGAACGATACCGTAATCAAAGAGAGAGAGAGTATATATATTGGCTTTCGGCTTTTCTTCTTAAGTTGAGGCTTTTCTGATTATGATTAAACAATTTTGTGGGGTATGAGATGCGTTGCTAAGAGGTAATAGATACGTTTACTCGCGCATTGAACGGAGAATAAACACATTTACTTGCCTGTTTAAAGAGAGAGGAAATCGAGAAAGAAATTAACATCCATCGTCAGTCAATCAATCACAAATCTTCACAAACTTTAGATTATTTCGACGCACCACTCGCGAAGTCCACGCACGGCGCTCCGGTAATCGTCTTGCACCCAACATTCGATCGCGCCACGTTCGCCGCCAATCTCCCGTCAAAAGTCGTGATATCCGCGGACCCGTCCTTCTCGACGTAGACAACCGGTCTTCCGTCCGGAACGAACGGTTGGACAAACTTTTGCGCCGCGGCGTTCGGGACGCCGTTTTGGAGCGTGAGGCCCATGATTTCAGCCTGCGCCGGGGCGGAGTTGAAGAGCATGATCGCGGCGGCGCCGGCGGCGGCGATTTGTTGCGGCTTCCTGCATTGATGAATGACACACACACACACAGAGAGAGAGAGAGAGAGAGAGAAAGAGGTGTTAGTTTGAAAAAAAAATCCAACAGTCTCTCTGGTATTGCGCAAACAGAGAGTACGCAGTTCCTTTTTCCTTTGTTTCCTCAGGAGTACAATCTCCTTCATTTTGCGTATCTTTTGGGGCAGAAACCAAGTTTGAGGCAAAAAGAAGGAGATAAAAAAAACAAATTCTCATCTCGAATGTCTCGAATTCGCGCAGGTTTGCGGACGACGCGAACGGCAACGCGACTTTGAAGAGATACGTTCGGTGGATGTAGATGTATATATCTTTGTCTGTGTGTTGAGTTCGCTCGTTTTGAGACGACTCGTACTCTTACTCTCTCTTTTTTCGGAGAGCGAAATTTGCGCGGGTAACGACCGAAATTCCATCATCGCTCGTCGCCCACAAATCGGAGAAAAAAAAGACAATATAATTCGAAATCCAACGAGGAAGAGATGCGCGCGAACACTCACGTGGCTTTCTTTTCACATTTTTGCGCTTGCGCGGAGGCAACGACCGAAACAGTAACCGGGGCTTTGATGGCAAACATTTTTTATGTTGTGTTTTTAAGAGTGTAGGTGTGCTATTATGACGTTCTTTGTGGTCGAGATTTTCACTTGTTTTTAGACAGAGGGAGATGGATAATAATACACAAGAGAAAACTCTAAAATACTATGGCATATGCGCTGGAAAATTTTCCTCTTTCAATTAAACTAAATACAGTATTACATACACACACACGCGCGGGCGTTCTTCCGAGCAGCGCTCTTCTCTACTGCGCTCTCTTTTTCTATTGCATTATTATTATTGTTATTATTTTTGTTGTTTACGCAACCAACTCTCGACGTCCTCTCGATCGAAAGCGATATCTTTTTCAAACTTGGACGCGGCGGATGCGGAGGATGTTTTTCGAATGGTGACGGTTTTGAACTCGATGCGAACGTCGCTGGCGAGGCGAGAAATTGCCTCGGAGTTGTCTTTGGTCAAGTTGATGACGTTTACCGCGTGCTTTTGTTGGGATTTTTTGAGCTCGAGGAGGACGGTGAGGACCGCCGAGCGGGTTTCCGCGGGCGAGAGAGAAGAGGCGTCGATGGTGACGTCTGCTCCTTCGTTTTCAGAGTTTGAAGGCGAAGAGGGAGCAGGAGTTGTCGTTGTTGTTGTTGTTGTTGTTGTTGTTGTTGTAGAGGTAGATGTAGAAGGCGACGAAATAGCCGCCTTCGCGTTAACCTCCGCGGCAACTCTCGTGAGCATTTTCAACGCGTTCTCGGATTGCTTCCTTAAATACGCGTTGTTGTTGTTTTTACTACTCGCGCCGACGCCTTCATTATCGCTGAAGCCCTCTTCTCCCTGGTTCGTATCGTCGTCCTTGCTGTCATCTTCTCGCTTTTTTTGCACAGAAGGAGCAGCACCGACGCCAACGCGTCGGGTCATGTCCGCGTACATCTCTCGTAATACGTTCACCTCCTCCATCGTTCCCACGTCGCGAAACAATCGAGGCTCTAATATCGTCGCGCGAATAGCCGCGTTGAATATTCTCGGTTTCCGTTCACCATCTGAAGCGAACGTGTTCGCGTACCGATCGTAAAAAGTAACCGCATTTCGAAACTTCGACGCGACGGAGTAGGCGTAAAGCATCGTGATGAACTCATACTCATCCGGTTTCGACGTTCGTCGCATGCGAACGATGCGTTCAAACGTCCCTTCGCTCTTCTCTAGATACTTCTCGCCACCTCTCGCGTACGCCGCTAACAGCGAATTCAGATGTTCCGTGGTCACAAATTCTGCGCCGCGTTTTGATATCATCTCTTCCATCACTCGTTCTGCCGTCGCCGGGCCGTTCTTTCCCATTTTCTTGGTTGCTTTCAACAGCGCGAGATACGTCACCGAATCCGCGATGAGTGGATTATCGTCTCTGTTTATCAAGTCCAAGATATCCATGGCTTCACCCGGGACGTTTTCTCCCGCGCAATGGTCGATGACGATGTTCGCAGCGGCGATCGGGTAGTATTTTTTCTGTTGAATGGTTGTCGCCGGGGTTGCATTCAATCCGTTGTTCTTCGCCGCGTTCATCGAGTTCATCGACGACATCTTGGGCGTCAACAGGTTCTCTTTCAAAATGGCGACGTTTTCGGAAAGCAAGTTGGCGTCGCGCAACGCCAAGCTGAGGAAGATCCAAAACTCTGGCGAGAGTTGGCTGTTTGCGTTTCTCGCTCTGCCTTCTTCGTTGTAAATCAACTCCTCGTTGTACACCGCCAACGCCTCTTCGACTCGTTCAGGACCGGCGCGTTGAAAGGCTTCGACTACGCATCTGCGAATTTCCGGCGCGTTTGCATACTCGTCGCCAAATCCAAAACGCAACCGATCGCGAACCTCGATCGCTTCGTCCGCTAATCCTGCTCTCGCGCAGATTTCTAATATGCACTCTAAATCGTGGCGTTTGCTTTCGTCCTTGGATGTTGTGGTATCCGTTCGTGACGACAACGACGACGAAGAAGAAGAAGACGAGCGGTATCGTCTTCGTCCACCGTTACGATCGTTTTCATCGTACGAGGCAAACAAAAGAGGCGCTGATTTGGATTTCGAGTTCGATGTGACCGCATCGATCGCGAACCTTGCCGCAGTTTTGTTCGAGATGCGACCGTTCCGTCCGCCGGCGTACCGTAAGGCTTTATATAAAGCTCTGTACGTGCTTTTGCTCGGAGGAACGCCATTTCTTTGCATGTTTTGAAACACCATCAGCGCCTGTTTCGGTTGCTTCGAGTCGCAGAGGAAGTGCATGACTTGCGCGTACGCCGGTTCGACGTTTTCGCGGTTCTTTTTCGCGTCGCGGTCGTCGCGGAGTTCTTTGAATTGTTGCTTTTTCAGTTGACGCAAACGTTTCGCCGCGGCGAAATCGTAGTAATTTTTCTTCCTCGTCGCGTCGTCGTCATTATCCTCCTCATCATCTGCGCTACTCTCGATATCATCACCATCTTCTTCCGGCTGTTGTTGAGATTGTTGTTGTTGTTTCTGTTGCTCGTATTTAAATGCGGCGGCGAACGATTTCGCTCCAATCGTACCTCTCGCCATCCACTTCTCCGTCGTTTCCAACTCGCGAATGATTTCCATCGCCTTTGCGGCGTCTCTCGCTTTACACAACAAACCGACGATGCTCGAATAACACTGACCATCTAAAACGATATCTTTCTTCTTCGCTCGCGACCAGCACTCTAAACCGAGTTTCTTCATTTCATCAATAGTCGGCCTTCCGTTTTCAACGCCAAACGCGGATATTAACGTCGCCACGATAAACGCGTCGCCATTTTCTCGGTTTCGTTTCATCGAGTCGTACACCGTCATCGCGAATTCCACGTCTTTCGTCTGGTTAATAACTTTACACGCCGCCGTGAACGCTTTGCGTTTGAATCCCGATCTCGGTTTGATTTTCAAAGCTAAATCCAGGAAGCAATTCTTGGCGTCGTCCAATCGATTGACGTGTCGAGAGCACGAACAAAGGCGTTCGATTTTCAACTCGACGGCTTTCTTATCGCCGTACGCGCAATCGTGGTACGCCTCGACGTCTGTCCACGCTTTCTTCGCGCGAACCGTAAATCCTAAATCGTCGTACGCTCTCGCCATGGCGAGCAATACTATGCCCTTCGCGTTTGCGTTAACTCGAATCGCTCTCGATTTAATCCTTTCCAGTTCTAACGCTATGATTTGTTCGTTTTCCGGGGTTTCCACGTTTTCCTCCTCTTCCTTTTCCTCTTCGATCGTATCGCCATTAATGATGACTTCTTCTTTTACGTTTGAGGAGGATTTTACGCCTCGAAAGATTTTCCTCCGTTTCGCCCAAAGTTCAATCAACTCGTGCGCGTCTCGACCGTTGACGACGTCGATGACTTGCAAAATGTCGTCATCCTCCGTGTCCTCCGAACCATCGTTCATCTCGTAATACCTAAAATCCCACTCCTGACTGACGTACTTCCACAACGTTTTCGTCCAAACCGTCTTCTCCTGGTCTACTTCGTATCTCTCCGCCACCGCGTCTAAAACAACCTTCAACGTCGCGAACGTTTTCGGCTTTGCCGCGCGAATGAAATCGCCGGTGATTGTCATCGCTTTTTGCTGCCTGCCTTTCAACGGCGGAAGTTGCTCACTCGTCGCACATCCCCTCCTCATTCTTCTTCCATTTTGCGAGGAAGTGTGACTCCCGGCGACGGCCGACGTACTCGCACTCCTCCCGCTCCCACGCTTCGCTCTGACGAAATCGTGCGTTTGCACTCGCCTCTGAACATACGTCTTCCCAATCCTCCCTCGTTTTAGAGAGATATCGTTTGACTCCAACGCTTCTCTCCATCTCTGTTCTTCTAAAACTTCTCCTTGGAGTCGTCTTTTCAGTGTACGCGCTCGTTCTTTGATCGACGCTTCTTCTTCTTCTTCTTCTTCATTCGCAAAAGTCCTGTTCGGGCGGACGTTGGATAGAACGAATTCGTCGTCGTCTTTACTGTTGTTGTTGTCGTCCTCCGCATCGTCGTCGTCATCGTCGTCATCTCTCATCACAGTCATCTTCTGTCGTTGTTTTCCATCCGTCTCCTCGTCGTAATCATCCGTTTTATTCGTTCTGTTTCTTCTTCTTCTTAATCCGTCGTTCGCATCATCATCCTCCTCTTTGGCGGCTTTCACGCAAACACGGAACGCATCGATTCTTCCTCTTCCTTTTGCACGAGACAGAGACTTTGAACGACCACCCTTTCGCCGAGACGACGACGACGAATTCGAGAAAAGAAGCGTCCTCGTCCTCAAAGCCGTCGTCATGATGATATGCGCAACGTAGAATGGAGAGTGATGAAGCACAATGTGAAATTCTTTCCCCGAACGGCATTCTAAAAAGCGCAGTTTTGCGTCTCTCTGATGAAAGGGGCTTCTTTCTTAACGAACAACGGGTCTTTGAACTCTCAGGGGACGATGGTTTTGACGAGAGGATTTGCCGCGCTCGCGCTTGCCAAGACAGTGGTTCTTTGTCCGAAATACGAGTCGACGTGTGATTTCTCATCAGCGGCGAATTCATCATCATCGAGTAGTAAAAAGTATTCCATAAACCACCGAACGTTCCGGAACGAGTTTTCCTTCTATTCAAACATTCTGCGCGTCGTCAGAAACATCGCCGTGCCGACGCAACTGTGCACTTTAGAGTTTAAAACAGAGTTGGACCGATTCGATGCGAACACGGAGCGGTGGAGAGAACACTATGAAATGTACGAGGAAGCGATGTGGGAAGCACACGGGAACGCGGAAACGGCGTTAAAGAGGATTTTAGAGGACGAGAGATTTGATGATAGGACTGCCGAAATTCCCACGATTGAGACGTTAGTAGAAATGGAACAGACGAGGCCGAGATTTCCTCTGTTTCCTTGGCAAAGTTGGAAGCGATTGGTCGCGCGCGGGTGCATACGCGACGCTTCGATTTCTTCGTGTCGGGTTGTGATTTCTAAATATTTAGAGGAAAGAACGACGAGGAGGTTGGCGGCGAAGCTGACGAAAGAGGCGAAGATGAGCGGGAAGAGGAAGATGGGGAGGTTTCGCGACGCTTTGGTGGTCAAGCGAAGATATGAATTCGCGGCTTCGTCTTCGTCGTTAAATTCGATGCGAAGATGGTTGAGCGATTATTACGGCGTGGACAAACTAACGCTGACGAAGAAATTCGCCAAGACGCACGCGTTGGCGAACTTTTGCAACTTTTCCGCCTGTTGGGTCTACGACATGTTCGAAGACTTATTACGATGTTACAACTTTTACAGACTCGGCGGATACATAGGCCACCCGGTCCCGGAAAACGAAGCGTCTCTCGCGAGTTGCCTGAAACTCTACGCGAACTGCTGTTTGAAACATACCGCGACCGCGCTCTCGACCGCGTTCGCCTCCGCCGCCGTCGCCGGCGCGACATTTTACGCGTTCCCAACTTTAGACGAAGGTAAAGGCGTGTATTACGCCTTATTCTTCACCCAATTACTCGGCGACCAGTTGGGTATGAAACTCGCGCAATTCGTAAACGGAAAAGTCTTGGGCGCGAGAGGATTACCGCGGTTCGCGGAACTTTAGATCGATCGATTTGAAGTACTACTCAATAAATAATAATAATAATACTACTAGCAGAGAGAGAAATAGATAGAGAGTTATTAGAGAGAGAGAGTGTACTACCTAGATGCTGTGCGTGCTCTGTTTTCAAAAATGTCCTTTTACGCTCTCGTTTTCGTTCAATTTTCCTCGCGACTGTCTCTTTCGTCAGTTTGTGGTTCAGACGAACTTCAGATCGAATCGTCACACATTCTCTCTCTCGAGATTTATTAAAACAACACTAAAACAACACACTTTACGCGTTTATAACAACACTTTAATACGAATAAAAGAATGGTCGTGGGCACGGTGTCTTCGGCCGGTTTGCCTCCCGGGTGGCAGGAAGTCCACGCGGAAGGGCAGGTGTATTACTGGTAAGAACATTAATTAATTGCATTTTGCGCCGACTTTTTCTCTCTGAGATGGATCGACGAATTTTCTCTCGTTGTTCTTTGTTGTTCTTTATTGCCGTTGTTTCTCTTTCGAGTGCTTCAAAAGGGCGATGGAACGGTCGAAGGTGAAGAACGACTGCTTCTATCGAGAGCGCTTTTTTTGGAAGGTGGGATCTGGCGATCTGGCTTTTACCGCGGTGTGATGATGATGAAATGATTTGATTACTCCGTTCTCTCTCTCTCTCTCAATGCGACTACGAAAAAACGCTCTCTCTAACATCTGACGCAACGCATCATTATCTATCTACTCAACGAACAATAAAAACAAAAACAGGAACACGACGACGAACGCGACGACGTACGATCGACCGACGATCGAATCTGCGGCGATGATGAAAGCACCGGATATGAGCTATTTAGGGACGAGCGGCGCGCACTTCGATCAATTCGGCGCGGACGATTCGTTCGGCGGGTTGGATTACAACGCGCCGCCGCCAGACGCGTACGGGAAACACCAAGGGTTAACAATTGATAACACGTTCGGGAGCGAGACGCAATCTGGGAAAGAGTACAGGAAGATGCACGAAATTACGGTGAAAGCGCCGCGGGGGGTTCAAGTGCCGGATCCGATGCAAGATTTTGACGACGGGAAAGGGACGTGGCCGAGGAGTTTGTTGGACGCGGTGAAACGCGCAGGGTACGAGAAACCAACCGCGATTCAAAGTCAGAGTTGGCCGATTGCGTTGAGTGGGCACGATATTATTTCCGTCGCGAAAACCGGGAGCGGGAAGACGTGCGGGTACTTGTTTCCCGGGTTTATAAACATTCAAAAGAGAGGCGGGAGAAGTCAAGGCGGCGGGCCGATGGCGATCGTGTTAGCGCCGACGAGAGAGTTGGCGACGCAGATTCAAGACGAGGCTTTGAAGTTTGGGAGCGCGGTGGCGTGTTATTCCGTAGTCGTGTACGGCGGCGCGAGTAAAGGGTACCAGTTGAGAAGTTTACGATCGCGACCGCAAATCGTGGTGGCCACGCCCGGGCGTTTGAACGATTTCCTAGAAATGGGCGCGATTGATTTGAGAGAGAGCTCGTACGTCGTTCTCGACGAAGCCGATCGGATGTTGGATATGGGTTTTGAACCGCAAATCAGAAAGATTTTACAGAAAGTGCCGAGCGAGCGCCAAACGTTGTTCTTTACCGCCACGTGGCCGAAAGCAGTCATTCGCGTCGCCACGGCTATTTTGACCAATCCAGTTCAAGTGAACATCGGGGATACCGATCAGTTAGTCGCGAATAAAGACATCACGCAAAAAATTGAAATCTTGGGTGGCTTTGATAAACAAAAGCGGTTGATGGACATTTTGAACAATCCTCCGTGTCCGCAGCCACTGAAAGCGTTGATATTTTGCTCCACGAAGAAGATGTGCGATCAGTTGGGCAGAGCCGTCGGTGGTTTAGCCGCGGTCATTCACGGCGACAAAGACCAACGCGAACGCGATTGGGTGATGAACTCGTTCAAATCTGGTAAATCGCCGGTATTGATCGCCACCGACGTCGCGGCGAGAGGCTTGGACGTCAAGGAGTGCAACTTGGTCATCAACTTTGACTTCCCCGGTCAGATTGAAGATTACGTCCACAGAATCGGTCGCACCGGTCGAGCTGGTGCCAAAGGGTGGGCGCACTCGTTCTTAGACCCGGGAGAAGGGAACATGGCGAGAAAGTTAATTCCAATCTTAAGAGACGCGAACCAAGATATCTCGCCCGAGCTGGAAGAGCAAGCGAGGCGCGGCGGAGGCAGCGGAAAGGCACCAAAAGGAGGAAACGGATGGGGCGGCGGACGCGGCGGTGGTCGAGGTCGAGGAGGTTACGGCGGTCGAGGCGGCGGCGGTTACGGCGGCGGTTACGGCGGCGGCGGTCCGGATCGCGGTGGCTATGGTGGCGGTCGATCGAATCCGTTCAGTCACGGTGGCGGTGGCGGCGGCTACGGTGGCGGTGGCGGCGGCTACGGTGGTGGCGGCGGCGGCTACGGCGGAGGTGGCGGCGGCGGCGGCGGCTACGGTGGAGGTCCGGGCGGCTATTAATTAATATTTTTACGAATTTTTATACATTTTTAGAAAACAGAGACATTGACAGATACTACTTTCAAAAACATTTACGAAACAGATGAGTTATACAACAACAACAACAGATGGGTAACAGAGATTTTTAAAGTCAGCATGAAAACAACGGTTTAGCTAGTAGAGCAGAGATATAGAATGGAAGAAGACAAAGACAAAGAGATGTGATGATTTTGATGAAAAATATGGTGGACGAGAAGACATGACATGTGTATTAAAGTAAAAGTTAGAGAGACGCGAATGCATCAAAGAAGAAAGATTCTTGTGTTGTGTTCGCACATTTGACGACGACGAGGCGAGCGCTCAGAGTGTACAAATAGTAGCAGCAAAAGCAGCAAAACGAAGCGAAGAAAGAAGAAGGATGATTTTAAACGAAGAAATGATGATGTTTTTTATGTAATAAACGCATTCGTTCTTCTACGGAATCTAATTCTTTTCGTTCAGATATTGCTACTCCTGCTACGCACGCTGTTCTTGGGTTCTCTTTCTCGTGTCGCTCTCTTTCTCTTCTCTCCTTTTCATTATACATTAAAAATTATCTCTTTTCTTGTCAAACGACAGAACCAACATTCTGTCTTCTCTTCTTCATCGCGCTGCTCCGCTGCGAGAACAGGTTACCTTGACGTTGACTTTTGAATCGACAGATTAACGATTGCGAAGGTTACTATTACTTAAAAATCGCCTCGAACGCCTTTTCTTTGCCGCCAAATTTTACGTCGGCTTTATTTTGCCACGTGTTTTGCGTGTACGGATCTCTTCCGGACATGAATCGATAGACGGAATACCGCGCTTTATTCTTCTCGAAGTAATCCTGGTGGTAAATTTCCGCCGGGAAAAACTGCCCCTCTGGAGGTAATTCGCGCAAGTCCACGACTTTCGTTTTAATAATCGCGTTACGTTCCTTCGCGTTTTCTTCCGTTCTAAACACGTTCAATGTTTCCATCCTCTCAATCGCCTCCAGCGCTTCTTTCTTCTGCTCGTCCGAGTTCACGTATATCGCGGAAGCGTATTGTTCGCCGCCGTCTAAAAACATCCCATCATCTCTCGTCGGATCAATCTGTCGGAAATACAAGAACAAGAGCTCTTTATAACTAATCTTACTCCTATCGTACAACACGCGCACGACTTCCTTGTGCCCCGTTGTGCCTTTACACACTTGTAAATATTTCGGGTTGGCGACGGATCCGCCGGCGTACCCGCTCGTCGTCGCGCGCACGAAGCCAGATTTCTCCGGTTTCTCGAACGTTTCCTCCATGCACCAAAAGCATCCCCCGGCGAATATTGCGACATCTTCGTCCGTTCCGTTGCCAGTATTCACCGAGGGTACGTCCGCGAACAGGTCGTCTGGGCCGCTGTAAAACCCCAAATCGTGGAATACGTCCTTCCATAAAGGTAACGAAACGGAAAGGAACGCGAGGTTTATCAGCGTTTCTCTTCTCGTCGTCCTTTTCTCTTCTTCGTCGTTCACTTCTCGTTTTTCATCATCATCGGAGGACGACGAGGAGGATGTCCTTCTTAAACGCCTTTTCTTTCTTCTCCTCGTATTCGTATTCATCGCGGGCGACGACTTCTTTCGCGACGAGGATAAAGAGGAACGAGATGATGACGACGACGCAGTTGGCGAGCGCAGCGCTGTTGCTGCGAAACGCATGATGACGATGACGATTCGTTTATTCTGAGTTGTGAGGAGTTTTTCACTACTGTTTTTGACGAAAGCAAAGGAGACTCAATTTTGGTCCGAAAGAAACAACGCGACAACAAAAACGAGAAGAGGAGAGGAAGGGTGTTTGGTGTTCATGTAACGACGAAGGATGGAACTCTCAAACGTCTCTTTTCTTCTCTCTTCTACGTCGCGACGTCAGCGCTCGATGCCGGCGACGTCTCGAGGTTCGTCCTTTTTCAAAACGCCTTCCATCCTCCTCTTCACGTCCCAGTTGTACACCCTCGCTAAGTTCACCTCTTGTATCGTCGCGTTGTCTTTTATAAACGCCAAATCGCCATCCGTCGCGATTAAAGATTTCTTACAGTTTTCTAAATTGGTCTCCAACAACTGCTTCGCCTCGGCGAGCGGATATTCGAGCATGACGTTCGCGCCGAGCCAAAGGAACACTTTGCTCGGATCCTCGATGTCAGCTTTGGCGTAAATCGACGCCTCGCCTAACTGATACTTTAATTTCGTTGTAGTCGTCGTCTTTTCCTCCTCCTCCTCTTGACGACGAGTATGGTTCGCGTCTAACGCGTTCAAGGCTTCTAAATTCTTCTCGATCTCCGGGATCTTTCGCGTCAAACGTATCTTCTCGTTCTGCGTGACTCTCTCTAAGTTTTTCATCTGTTCGTATCGAGCTTGTAAATCTCTCATCACTGGTTCGAACGCGTTTTCTCGATTTTCTTCTCGCATGTACTTTTCCACGTCTTCGATGAACTAACGATATACATAATAATAATAGAGGGATTTTTGTCAATTAATTCATTTCCCAAACAGAAGCGAGAGAAAGGTCATCGGTCGTTTGATCTCCTCGGACGTAAACGACGTAAACGATCGTCATCACCATCGCGCTCAAAAAAGTCTTCTCCACGGAGAGAGAACACAGAGAGAGGAAAAAGAGAGAAACGCATCCTCTCCTCCTCGCGTGATATATACTACACGCGTTAAAGAAGAACAAAGGGAAAACAAAAGTCAACGTTTCCAGGGAAAATTCGTCTTTTGCGCAAAACTACAAAGAGAGAAGAGAAACGAATGAATACTAAAACTCCTTCGCAGCACACGACGAATAAAACGTACCCTGGCCTTTGGCACTTTCGTCGAGACCAACGACGACTCTTTTTCTTCCTCTTTTTCCTCTCGTATTTTCGTCTCGCTCGCCATCTTTATACGTCTTCTACTACTACTAGTAATAGCGCAGAAAAGTGACAGAGAGGAGAGGACTTGATTAAACCCTAATTCATTCTAAAACCCTAAACAATTTTTGTGCGACGCGTGTTTCTTATTTTTTCAAAAATCCGTCGTGTCGGCGCCAAAATTCGTCGCGCTTTAATCATCACAACTGACGCTCTCTTTCCCACTCTTTCTTCGCGCGAGGAGCGCGTAAAACTGTGTCGAGTCGGTGTTTTTGTGAGATTGTTTTTGTGTGGTTGTTGCGGAGAGTAAAAAAAGAAGAGCAGCGTTTGCAAATCTTTAAATGTCACAATCCCGCTCGGTGTGCTTCTCGTCGTCGCAATCATCATCATCCGCTCGTGAACGAATGTGGACGTCCACGCCCGGGAAACGAACGTGGTTCCAACAAACGAAGACGAAAAAGACGACCAAGAGTAGTGCGTTCTCGTCGCGTTCGATGGGTGAAGAAGGCACAAAAAAGAATCTCGCGAACGAACAGAGTCACGTTAGTAAAACGACGAGTTTAAGTGGCCCGCTCGGTCCGATTGAAATCGAACGAGGCGACCCCTCCGGGCAACCGTTCGGCGTTTCTCTCATCGTACTCGATGATGAGGATGACGATGAGAAAGCAGAGCAAAAGAAGAAGGAGTCAACGAGATCGTTACACTTTTCTCTGTACGCGCCGAACGCGGAGAAAGTACAACTCGTGCTCTATTTCGATCGAGACGAGAGTAAGAACGACGCGTTAACCGAACCTACGATACAGATTGACATGACGCGTAAAGAAGAAGAAGATGATTCAGAGGACGATTCAGAAGACGATAAAAAAGGGATTTTTACGGTTCAGATTACGAAAGGCGTACCTCTTCGAGGCGCGAGGTACGGGTATCGAGTGTTCGGGCACAATTCGAAAGAGAATAAACAACGGTTTGATGATTCTGTGGTTTTGTTAGATCCGTACGCTACGATGGTGTCGTCCGGGAGGAAATATTTCGGGGAGGAGCATAAAGCGAGGAAGGAACGCGACCGGCCGAATCCACCGGATATGCTCGGGACGTACGATTTCGAATCGAAACCGTTCGATTGGGAAAACGTGGATCATCCAAGAATTAACGAGGAAGATTCCGTGGTGTACGAGATGACCGTTCGCGCGTTCACGAGAGAGGACGAGTCGATGAACGAAAATATTCGAGGGTCCTTCTTAGCCATCGCGGAGAAAGTGAAATACTTTAAAGATTTAGGCGTAAACGCGATTGAGTTGTTGCCGGTGTTTGAATTCGACGAGATGGAATTCAAACGGTTTCCAGACGATCCAGACGAACGATACCGAGCGCGAGCGCACATGGTCAACACGTGGGGATACTCGACCATGTCTTTTTTCGCGCCCATGTCGAGGTACGCCTCGAACGGCGGCAACGGTATCGACGCCGCTCGCGAGTTTAAACACATGGTCAAGACGTTGCACCAAGCCGGCATCGAGGTAATTTTAGACGTGGTGTATAATCACACCGGGGAAAGCACGGACGATCGGCCGAACTTTTGTTCGTTTCGAGGCATCGATAACGCGAACTATTACATGATGGACGAGAACAACGACTACATGAATTACACCGGGTGCGGCAACACGGTCAACGCGAACAATCCGATGACGAAAGATTTCATCTTGGCGAGTTTACGACACTGGGTTCAAGAGTATAAAGTCGACGGGTTTCGATTCGATTTAGCCTCGTGTTTAACTCGAGACGAAAGAGGCAGACCTATGGAATCGCCGCCGCTCATTCGAGAGATTGCGAAAGATCCTATTCTGTCGAAAGTAAAACTCATCGCGGAACCGTGGGATGCCGCCGGGTTGTACCAAGTCGGCGATTTTCCAAACTGGGACCAGTGGGCCGAATGGAACGGGAAGTATCGAGACACGTGTCGACGATTTATTAAAGGCACGGACGATCAAAAGAAAGATTTCGCGGACTCTTTGTTAGGCTCCTCGAGATTGTACCGGAGGAACAACCGGAAACCGTTTCACTCGATCAATTTCATCACCGCGCACGACGGGTTTACGCTCAACGATGCCGTCTCTTACCAATCGAAACACAACCACGACAACGGCGAAAACGGCAACGATGGTGCCAACGACAACGAAAGTTGGAACTGTGGGCAAGAAGGCGAAACCGGGGATGCGAACATTAACAATTTACGCGCACGACAAATGAAAAATTTCTTGATGGCGTTGTTCGTCAGTCAAGGCACGCCAATGTTGTTAATGGGCGACGAGTACGGGCACACTCGGTTCGGGAACAACAACACTTACGGCCACGATGATCGACGGAACAACTTTCAGTGGATGGAAATGGAGAAATATAAAGAAACTCGGTTCCGTTTTTGTTCGAACATGATTAAATTCCGGAAAGCGAACCCGTTGCTCGGAAGAAAAGAATGGTTGGACGATCGAAAGTGCATTTGGCACGAAGACAATTGGGACAACGAGGAAAGTAAATTCATCGCGTTCACCTTAGTCGACGACATTTCCGGCAACAACGAAGATTTATACATAGCGTTCAACGCGCACGAGTACATGGTCCAAGCTTCGTTGCCGAAAATTGAAGACGGCATGAGTTGGCATCGCATCGTCGATACGAATTTAACCAGCCCGGATGATTTCGATTTCAAAGGATCGCAAAGAATCGGGAGCGAAGGTATTTATAACATAAGCGAGTGGGGGGCGGTCATTTTACAAAAGAAACGATAGTACTTTTGAAGTGGTCAAAGACGAGGAACGAATTGTTGTACAGTAGTATGATTATTATAAATAGAGTTGTAAAGCAGCGGCTGCGTCAAACACGTGTTGTTAAAAAACTATTTAAAACTAATATTAGAACTCCCAGTGACCGCCGCCGGGACCACCGCCGCGCCTTTGACGCTGATACTGATGCTGATGTCCACCCCAATGATGTCCTCCTCCTCCTCCTCCTCTGGCCCAATTTTGTCTATTCCTTTCCTCCTCTTTCGCTTTTTCCGCCCTCGCGCGTTCTCTATTTACGCTTCCGGCTTCGCAGTTGGCGCGATCGTTCAACTCGTCTCTCGCTTCTGCCGCGTCGTTCAGCTTTCTCGCCGCTCTCTTTTTTCTCGCGTTTGTCTCGTGCTTATCCGGATGCCACTTCAACGCCAATTTCTTGAAACTCTTTTTAATAAAATCGCACTGCCTTTCCTTCGTCAACTCGTTGAGATTCGGCGGGACGCCTAAGATTTTCGCGTAATCTCGATTGTTTTCGTACTGCCGAACGAGGTTGTGCGTTTCTCGAACGAACGATTCTAAGTTCTCCTTGAGAGATCGAGACGAACTGGACTGTCCCGCGTTCGCGCGACAAATCTCCAACGCTTGTTCGGCTAACGATTTCGCCTCTTTCGGATTCTCATCCGCGACGTACAATTCCGCCGTCGCGCGCAGCGCCTCCGCGTATTTCAGCATATCCTCCGCGGTCACTTTCTCTTCCAATAAAGCCTCCGCACCGTCCTCGCTTCCCGTCAGTGGATCGCTTTCAATCATTTTCGCTTTCACTCCAAAATAATCCGAGGCATTTTGACAATAATCGTACGCGTCGTTCAATTGTCTCTTGAAGACCGCCGCGCGACATTTGCGCACGTTCATATCGTTCTCGAACGACTTCACTCCGTGGAAACCTAAACTTTTCGCCGCTATTTCAACCGCATCCATAGCCTCCAAAGCTGGACGAGGGTGTTTATCGTTCAACTTATCGTCCACGATTTTCATAGATTTCTTGATAGAGTTCAAGTTCTTGTAAATGTCTTTGCATAAACTGAAATCTGGATCGTTGCGAACGCACACGGCGTAGAATTTCAACGCGCGTTCAGAGTCGCCGAGTTTCATCGCGGACATGCCACCGATATACACGGTTAAATATTTGATATCCGTCGCTTTCCAATCGCCGGTCGTTTTGATTCGAGATAAAATGGAAAACGCGTCCGTCGCGGATTCGTCAAACTTTTTCAGCCTCAATTTACACTTGGCGGCGAAGAGCTTTTGCAACGCCGTCACCGGTCGCTTCCGATCGATTTTTATCATCGTTTGCGAAAAAAGTATCGCGTTTTTGCACTCGTCTTTCTTCATCGCGGTTTCAAAGTCAACGCTGGCGGTAAAATACTCCACGTTTCGTCTCAATAATTTCACCGTTTTTTCGTATTCGAGTTCCAAGGCGACTTCTCCGGAATCGGCGATTTTTTCCTTGTATTGCGCCGCGAGCTCGAGAAGTTTCGATCCGGAAATGATGCCAAACTTATCCGTGCCATCTGCCCACATTTTCAAAGCTTCCTCTACATTCGAAGTTTTCTTCCCGTAATACGCATCCACGTATCCCTGCGCGTTTCTCTCGTTCACAGATCGCCATCGTTCCTCGCCGGTAAGTTTCAACAAATTCCTGAGCACGTCCACCATTTTTTCCGGTTCTCTGATGCCGTTATACACGCACCACTCAAACACCGCCGTTTGCGCGTCTTGGTCTTGAAACACGAGCATCTCTTTCATCTTCCCGTCGACTTTAACGTCCATTTTTGCCAGCGGGGGTAATCTCCCGACTCGTTCCAATCGTTCCGATTTCGGCGTCTCGTACGTTTGTCTCAACAACTCTCTAAATCCTTCCTCCGATTGCGCGATCGTCTCTCGTTTCTTTTCCATCTTTTTCTTCAACTGCTCTCCTAAACTCACCAACTTTTCGTTCTCGTCTCGCTGTTTCTGCTCGTCATTGATGAGCCGTTTCGCTCTTTTCATCACCTCCACTAATCTGTTCAAAGGCCCGCCGACGGCCACGTCCTCTTTGTCTTGCTCGATGTGCTCGTCCGAATTCAGTTGATGGTCTTGAAACTCTTCCACCAATCTGGACAACTCCTCCCCGGCTTTCACGAACTTCGTTTCGTTCAAATATTCCCTCACTACCTCGTACCTCTCCTGCGCCGTTTTCTTCCTCTTCTCCGGCACGCCTTCTCTCCTCCTTCTCTTGGCAGCGGCGCCGCCCACCGCCGGCCTCGCATCCTCCGGCATCTTCTCAATCTCCTCCTTAATCTTCAAAGCAGTCGCCCTCACGTGCTGATGATGATACAACTCGTGTTTCACGCAAAACCGAAACGCGGCGGATGCGTAATCGTCCCCGACGATGAAATCGATTGAACGTTGGACCAGTTTCTCGTTCCCCGAAGACGCGCCTCGAACGGTAATCTCGTGTGCAATTTGCACTTGAATATCCGATTTGAGAGTAAACTCGTCCGAGAATTCTCCTTCGATTTCGGCGTCTATTTCGCCCAGTAAATCTAATAAATCATCGTTTTTGTTATCCTCCGTACCATTATCAGTGTTGTCTGACGCGAACGCAGTTGATGTTGATGCGAACATTGCTCCTATTAAACAACACAAAAGAAGCAGACATCCGATCGAATTTCTTCCCCGCTGCTGTCCTCGATATCGTCGTCGTCCTCGATGTTTTCTCGTCGACATCGTCGTCTTTACGTTCACGGTAGTATTCGGTGACGACGAAGAAGAAGTAATAAAAGTCATCGTCGTCTTTTTACTCGTTTCATACGAACTGCTCGTTTTTTTATGAGTATCTTTCGCGC
>Ga0209309_10000694_pt1 | contig 37813 bp, 32 predicted proteins | sample COGITO_mtgs_1204_2_FD_184807 | JGI IMG/M metagenome (GOLD analysis project Ga0209309, IMG submission 184807) | Pelagic marine microbial communities from North Sea - COGITO_mtgs_120412 (SPAdes) (version 2) | ecosystem: Environmental > Aquatic > Marine > Epipelagic ... | reverse complement strand
TTTCAAGTCAGCAATATTTAATTTTCTTTTTTTCGCAGCCTCAGCTAATTCGTTAATCTCTGATGAAATTTCTGCAATTGATTTTAATTGAGCATTTTTTACATTTGGCACAATTAATCCCTCAGGCGTATCTATGGCAATACCTAGATTGACATAATCTTTTAAAATAATATTTTCTAAGTTTGAATCCAAAGAACTATTGAGTAATGGGAACTCGTATAGAATTTCAGTTGTAATTTTTGCAATAAAAGCTAATGGAGATATTTTAACTTTATGCTTTTTGCATAATTGAGCTCTGGTATCAAGCAATATTGTTAAATCGCATTCATCATGTTGAGTAACATGCGGGATATTAATCCAAGATGTATGAAGATTAGCCAGAGAAGACTTCTGAAACTTAGAAAGCTTTTCTTCTTTGATTGAACCCCATTTTGAATAATCAATATCAGGCTGTGTAAACCCAAAGCTATTGCTTTTGTTGGCAGAAGAAAGTTGAAATTTTACAAATACATGCAAATCTTCTTTTACTATTCTCTTCTTTGGGCCGCTTGGCCTAACAAGCGATAAATCGATACCAAATTCTCTAGCAAGCTTTCTAACCGCAGGTCCTGCGTAGATATTTTTACTATTTAAGGTGGTAGTATTTTGCTGTTCGTTTATTAATGGTGGTTTGGATTCAATCTCTTCTACTCTTTCAGAGATAATGTGATTTTCTATAACCTTTTGCTCTGAAGCATTTTCTTTCTCATGCGGTGCTTCTTGGTCTGTAGTTTCAATTTGCAAAAAAGGCGAGCCTGAACTGACGGTATCACCAACTGATACTTCAATAGAAATAACTTTGCCAGCTAAAGAAGCTGGGATTTCCATTGCAGCTTTATCAGACTCTAAAACAATAATTGGATCTTCGGAATCGACTTGATCACCTACTTTTGCACAGATTTCAATTACTTCAACATCTTCAGCTTCACCTAGGTCTGGAATGTTAATAATCTTTTTAGTCATCAAACTTCCCAAGGATTTGGTTTGCTTGAGTCAACCTTTAATTTTTTATAAAAAGATGTAATTTCTTTTTTACTTATATCTCCTTTTCTAAAAAGAGAGTAAATCGCCATTCGCGCTATATTGTTTGCATCTACTTCAAAAAACTCTCGAAGTTTCTGCCTTGAATCACTTCTTCCATAACCGTCGGTTCCCAAGGTGTAATAAGGTGCTTTAATAAAACCTCTAATTTGCTCGGGATAAGCTCTCATATAATCAGTTACCGCAATCACAGGTGTTTCTGAACTTGGTAAACATTCCTCTACATAGGTTTTCTTTTGTTTAGCGGTTGGATTTAACTCATTGAAGCGTTCTTTTTCCATCCCATCTTTCCTTAACATATTGAAGCTAGTAGCACTCCATACATCCGCCTTTATTTCAAATGATTCTAATACTTTTTGCGCCTTGATTGATTCATTTAAAATTGATCCGGAGCCAATTAATGTGACTTGAGGGTCACTCTGATCCATGAGCTTATAAAGACCTTTTATAATTCCCTCATCAGAATCTTTTGGCTGAGGTGGTTGTATGTAGTTTTCATTTGTAACAGTGATGTAGTAGTAGTAATTTTCTAAATCAACAAACATTTTTTTTATTCCATCTTTGAAAATTACTGCTAATTCATATGCATAAGCTGGATCATATGATCGACAGTTAGGAATTGTGGAAGAAAAAATATGGCTGTGTCCATCTTGATGTTGTAGCCCCTCGCCATTCAAAGTTGTTCTTCCCGATGTTGCCCCAATTAAAAACCCTTTTGCTTGTGAATCACCTGCTGCCCATGCGAGATCATGGATACGTTGAAAACCAAACATAGAATAAAACAAATAAATTGGAATCATGGGAATGTTATAGTTTGAATATGCTGTTGCCAGAGCAATCCAAGCAGAAAATGCTCCAGCTTCGTTAATGCCTTCTTCAAGCATAACCCCATCTTTAGATTCTTTGTACCACATGACTTGATCAGCATCTTCAGGTTTATATTTTTGCCCCTCAGAAGAATAAATACCTATTTGTCTAAAGAGCCCCTCCATGCCAAAAGTTCTTGCCTCATCAGGCACAATAGGAACAATTCTCTCTCCAATATTTTTATCTTTTATAATGTCTGTCATAATTCTTACAAAAGCCATAGTGGAAGAAATTTCTTTATCCTCAAAACCAAGAGTGTATTTTTGAAAAATAGATTCCGATGGTGGCAATAGTTTTTGGGAATGACTCCGTCTTCTAGGTATTGGACCACCTAAGCCTTGTCTAGTTTTTAACAAATACTGTATTTCAGGTGAATCTTTTGGCGGCCTCACATAGGGTAAATTTTCAATATCTTTATCTGAAACCGGAATATCAAATTTATCTCTAAATGATTTAATATTATCTAAAGTTAATTTTTTTACTTGGTGAGTAGTATTATCTGCTTCTCTTGATCCAGTCCCATAACCTTTAGTTGTTAAAGCAAGAATTACCGTTGGAGCCCCTTTTGTATTTACTGCCTTATGATAAGCGGCATAAACTTTATAGGGATCATGTCCTCCCCTATTTAATTTATAAATGTCTTCATCCGTAAGATCATCAACCATTTCTAAAACATCAGGATCTTGTCCAAAAAATTTATCTCTTGTATAGGCTCCACCTTTTGCTTTAAAATTTTGAAGCTCTCCATCAACAACAGCATCCATAAGCTCTTGAAGTTTTCCCTCTTTATCTCTTGCAAATATTGGATCCCACAATCTTCCCCATATAACCTTGATTACATTCCAACCAGAACCCCTAAACTCCCTTTCAAGCTCATGAATAATTTTATTATTACCTCTAACAGGACCATCTAACCTTTGTAAATTACAATTTATAACAAAAATTAAATTTTCTAATTTCTCCCTACCAGCTAAACCAATTGCACCTTTGGATTCAGGCTCATCCATTTCACCATCCCCACAAAAAACCCAAACCTTTCTATTGTTTCTTGGTGCTAAACCTCTTGCAGACAAGTATCTCATAACATTAGCTTGATAAATTCCCATGATTGGCCCCAAACCCATTGAGACTGTAGGAAATTGCCAGTAATCAGGCATTAACCATGGATGAGGATATGAAGAGATCCCAGGTTTATCCACTTCTCGCCTAAAATTATCCAAATCATCCTCTGAAAAATACCCTTCTAGAAAACTTCTTGCATAAATTCCTGGTGATGAATGTCCTTGAAAATATATTAAATCCTCTTGGCCATCTAATGAGCCTTGAAAAAAATAATTAAATCCAACATCGTATAATGTCGCAGATGAAGAAAACGTGGCTATATGACCACCCAAATCATCTGAAGACCTATTCGCTCTTAAAACCATTACCAAAGCATTCCATCTTATAAGAGATCGGATCTTTCTTTCCATAAAAAGATCTCCAGGCATTTTTGCTTCTTCGTTGACCGGAATTGAGTTCCTGAATGGAGTAGTTAAATTATAATTAGGAATAGTGCCTGATTCTGTTAGCTTTGATGCTAGTTTTCCTAAAATAAAGGAAGCTCTCTCATTTCCATCTTCATTAATTATATTTTCTAATGCATCTAACCACTCTTTAAGCTCTAGATCATTTAAAAAATTATTTATCTCAGATTGATTTTTCAAAATTTTTTTTTGACATCGGTGTCATTATATATTGGTTAGGGTTTTGTTGTTATTATATATATAAGACTAACCAATAAAACAAATAATTATGCGTTTTTCATATCACTCTTCAATGTGCGATCCTTCTTTTTACCTAGAATTAGGCAAGGCTGCAGAAGCCGCAGGTTTTGATGCAATTACATTTCCAGATAGTATTTGTTATCCGAAAGAATGTGACTCTACCTATCCTTATAATGATGATGGCAGCCGAGAATTCCTTGATGGGGTACCATTTTTAGAACCATTTTCTATTATCCCAGCGATTGCAGCTGTTACTGATAAATTAGAGTTTTCAACATCTGTTTATAAGCTAGCTCCCAGACAGGCTGTAACAACTGCAAAATTTGTTACCACGTTAGGAGTTATGACGAATAATAGATTCCACTTTGGAGTTGGGGTCAGCCCTTGGTATGAAGATTTCTTGGCTACTGGAGAAAGATGGGAAAAACGTGGAAAAAGAATGGATGAGCAAATTGATATCCTAAAAGGCTTGATGAATGGAGAGTATTTCTCTTACAAAGGAGAATTTTATGATATTCCTGAGCTAAAACTTTGCCCTGCCCCCACAAAACCAGTTCCCATATTAATTGGTGGACATTCAAAGCTTGCTTTAAAAAGGGCTGCAAGAGTTGGAGATGGCTGGGTAAGCGCTGGATTAAACTTAGAGGAAACAAAAGCACTCATAGATCAAATAAATGAGTACAGGGTTGAATTTGGAACGCTAGATCATCCAAATTACCAATTCCAGGTAATGGGTGAAGCAGCCTATTCGCCCCAAGGAATCCAACAATTAGAGGAGCTGGGTGCCACTGAAGTAATTGTTGCCTTTAGAAATACATATGAGGGTGGCCCAGATAAAAGAACTCTTGAGGGAATGATAGCTGAAATTAACTGGTATGCAGAAGAAGTAATCAATAAGTCTAAGTGATGATTGGTCGGGATGGCCGGATTTGAACCGACGACCACCTCACCCCCAGCGAGGTGCGCTACCAGACTGCGCTACATCCCGAAACATACACCGCTACATCAAGAATAGGAATTTTACATTGATTTTAAAAAAACTATCAATTTATGGATTATGAAGTATTTTAAGAAAATAAAAATACTTTAAAAAAATTGCAATAGACCAAAAGAATATGTGTATAATTACTACGGTAATTATTATAATAATATTACTTATTAACATTAGTATTGAAATACTTGATATTTATCTGCAAAAAGGTAGATAATACACATCTAATCAATATTACTGCTTACATATATAGGGAGCAAACTAAAGATGGCTAAACTTAAGAACAAAATCAGTTATTTACTAGCATTAATCGCACCATTTATTTCTAATGGTTTGGTTGCGCAGGATTCTGAGAATCCTAAATCAGCAGGTGAGAATGCATCTAAAGAAGCTACAGGCTCATTAAGCGCAGGCGCTATAGCTGCCGCAGTTGCTGCTGCTGCTGTAATAGCCGCTGGTTCAGACTCAAATAGCGGTGGTGTTGCTATACCAGCTCCAACACCAGCTCCAACACCAGTGCCAACACCAGCGCCAACACCAGCGCCAACACCAGCGCCAACACCAGCTCCAACACCAGCACCTACAGAAGTTGTTGAATACGAGTTTGAGGAAGAAGTTGGTACTACTGCAACTGCTACACAAACAGCTACCCAAACAGCGACACAAACAGCGACTGCTACAGCTACTAATACAGCAACACAAACCCAAACTGTGACTGCGACATCAACTAACCCAGCGCTTGATATTAATGGTGCTGCCTCTACCCTCAATGGTCAATCAGCTGGTGGTGATCAGCTTTATGAAATTACCATCGAGCAAGAAATTGAAGTCGAGCAAGAAATTGAGGAAGAAATTGAGGAAGAAGTTGAAGTTGTTGTAGAACAAACTACTACAGTTACTGGAACAGCAACTGCTACAAATACAGCTACAAGAACTCAATAAAAGTATATTAACTAAAAAAAGGAAGGCTTAGCCTTCCTTTTTTTAGTTAAGAACTAGAAAATTTCCATAAGTGAATTGATAAATTTTTTACTTGTAATAATACTGAATTTTTATAATAGGTAAAAACGGGTGAGTTTCTTCTTCGGCATATAAAACTCGCATATTTTGATCTAAGTAATATCTACTAGTTCCTCTCCATTTTATTGATGGAATCTCTTTGCGAACTTTATATACCGAAGTAACATGCTGTCCATCAGCACGATCCAAAATAAAATTTTCTGATAGAAGATAAATTGTATTGGTAGTCTGCGCCTTCAGTAAAAGGGGCTCCTTGAAAGTACTCGAAGAATTTATTCTAACTTCTTCCTTATTGCTAAACTTCAATTCATCAATGCTAATATCATAGGGTAGACCCAAAGTCTCAATCAGCTGTCCATTTTTTGTAAAAAAAACTGTTCCGTCAGCACCTCTCCATTCATATACACCATCATTAATATATGCAAGGATAATTGTAGCTGCTGGACCTCTACCTATTTTTACATTTGCAAATGAATATTTACTGCTATCAAAATACTCTTTTGTTATCTTATCTGATTCGAAACCTCTGATATAACCATCTAGATATGAAAAGCTCCTTATTACCCCAAAAGAGGAACAAGACTGTAGTAAAGAAAAAAAAAGCAGAATTTTAATTAGCTTAATCATATAAATCATCAATATCTTTAATTAGATTATAAATGCTTCCTTGATCGGTCACATTCCATAAATCATATGGCTGATACATAATGGCTCCGCCATCCCTAGTTATAGGTCTTAAACCAAAGCCAGTATAACCCTTAGAATATTCACTAAAGAAAGATTCTATTGGGATAAAGAAGTAAAACCCTTTATCAAAACTCCCCTCACCGAATTCTTCTTTGCTAATATCTGTTCGTGAAAAATAAGCTCCTATTCTTGTACCATTTTTAAAACGTCTAGAGAAATCAAAATACAATCCAGAATCTTGCGCAAGAAACTTTCCACCTTTTATGTTTAATTGGACTTTTTGGTTCGGGAAATAATAATACCCATTAAGGAAGCCGGTTGTTGTTCGGTAGTCTCTTAATCCAAATTGCTGATTATAATCTCTTTGAGCAGATCTCCATGCCTCAATGCCAATTGCCCAATTTTTTTCAAAAGGCCTATAAAGAGCCTCTCCACCCAATCCAGCAAACATAGATTCAAAGTAACCGCCTGATGCTCTGAGATACAGATTTTCAGTGGGTTTTAAAAAATAATTTAATTGTAAATTATCTATCGTTAGTCCAGTTCCGCCTTTCATATATTCAACAATATCAGTTCTTACATGGGGTAGTACACTATTTGAAGCTAATTTCAATGGATCTAAATTATCATAGATACCATGAGAAATAACTGATGTTAACGTGAAGTTTCTTTTTATAAGAACTTCACTAATCATCGAAATCCTCAGATCTCCAAAAAAGAATCCATCTGGACCTCCTATCTGAGTTCTAAGAGATGGACCAAATCTTGTTATAAGCTTCGGCAAGTTTGGCTCTGGAGCATAATTATAATCTTTGGGTATGAATTCATAATTCTTAAAATTTTCCTCAGAAATTACTGCTTTTGCTAATCCATGCTTTTGATATCTATCAAATTTATCTCTATCGATCTCTATAGTATGCAATCCTAAGTTAGCATTTACATTGCTGATTTTAAAAGTTTTAACATTATCTGGAGTTATTTCATTCAATACTTTTGCAACCCTGCCAGTTGCTCTAATGTAGTTTATATGCTTACTTTGAGAGTAAGCAATATTTAGTGTTTCTTCATTACGACTTGCAGTCTGAAGGTATAAATTCCTTTCTTTCAACCTATTAAGAGCAGTAACATATAAGAATTTATCTTCTCTTCGAGAATTTACTTTCTTTATTATTGAGGCATTCTTAATTGGAGTATGAGGATCATTTTTGGGGATAAAGGGAGTTTTCTTTCCATAATCTCCAACATAGGAAAAGCCTATATTCAGTGTATTACCTCTAACTATGCCAATGCGAGTCTGCAAATTTTTTGATATTGGGTATACGAAACCAATGTTTATCCTTGAGTCTTTTTTAATTGGTGGATATCCCTCTTTATCATAATTTACACCATCAAGCTCTACCTTAAAGCGTGCGCCATTAAGAAATGGAATATAAAATTCAATACCTCCAAATAGGCCCATGGGCCCGCTGAAAAAAGCTCCAGTACTAAGAGTTCCTCCGCCTTCACGATATGTTCTTTTTTTAAAGCTATCTTTTATCTCCCCCAATGGATTTTTAAATGAGCCCTGACTTAATGAGCCCCAACCAGCCCCTACAGATATATCTAAATTATTAATCTGTTTAGAAAAAACAAAATATTCTGCAGAAAACAAACCTGTTCCAGCCATATCTCTTAGCCCCATTGCTACAGCAGGCATATAATTAGACTCATCAAATAACTTAATTTTTATGTCAAAACCTTTATCTTTTAAAGTTTGATTCCCACTGAATGAGAAAGATGAACTGTATAGACGATTATTTATGTCTGTATACTGATAGCTTGCTTCCATCCATGAAAAAGGATAGGTAACAATAGAACCTCTTAGATAAGGCTGAAGTCTTGACCAAGAAAACCCAATGGTCCCCTCTGGCAAAAACCTAGCAGATGGATTGGATATTAGCCCTAAAGTTCCATAGTTTGAGAAAGAGGGACTGGGATTTATATATTTATAATCATTTATTTCAGCTTTTAAAAAAATAGAGCTAGTGAATAGGGTAGCAATTAAAAATGTTAATAAAATATTTTTTATTATCATTTCTATAGTTAATAACTACAAAAACCCAAAAAAATCTAGTTAGAGTTTATAGAGTTAAGTGATGCTAAGCTAATAGCTAAAGAGCTAAATATAGGAGCAACAACAGCCGCAAGATTAATACCATCAAGTTTGCCAATTTCTCTAGGCACATAAATTACCGAGCCTGGCAAAATATCAGATGAACTCTTATAAAAAATATTTTTTGAATAAATATTTGCATTTCCATTTGGTCGTATAACGATAATTCTACTTTGATCTCCATATGCGCCTATACCACCTGATTCAGAAATGTAATCACTTACGCTTAGATTGGTTTGGTACAGTCTTGCACCAGGCGCGACAACTTCGCCTAAAACAAATACCTCCTGTGTGTATGCTGGAATATGGATCTTGTCACCGTCAGCTAAAATAGTATCTCTTTCTGGGTTGCTCCTTAAACTTGACATATCAAATTCCGCACCAATTCTTCCTGTGGCTTCAACGTTCTTAAACTCACTTAGAATTAATGGCAAGGAAGATTGACCTCCAGAAACGATGTTTTTTGCAAGTGGTGAAGTGGCGATAAATTTAATCATATCATTGTAAATTCTAGTATTAATTTTTCTTTCAATTTCTTTTGCAGATTCCCTCAATAAAACTCCAGCATATTCATAAGCATTTTCAGAATACCCTCCTGCTTTTTTAAGAACTTCTGATAGAGTTTCACCCTCAGATATATTATATGAACCAGGTTTCTTAACTTCTCCGCTAAGATAAACAGTTTTTTGTATATGGCTGCTTGGCTTAAATAAAGAAACTTTAATAGAGTCACCATGCTCTAGAATAAAATTAGATGCATCATTTAAGTCTACAGATAGAGTTTCTCCAGAATTTCCAGATTGCCTTTTAACAAAAAGCTTTAAGGAATATCCAGGCAAAATTCCACCAGCATTATCAATGATATCCTGTAATGTTTCTCCCTGAGATACTTCATATATTGCAGGATTAGAAATCCCTCCAGATATAGAAACGGACGGCATGACCGAGTTAACAACAATTGAATCTCCGCTTCTTAGTCTATTAAAAGTAAGATTGCCATTAATTAATGCATCATATAAATCAACAGCAGCAATTACATTGCCTGCTCTTTTAATAAGAATATTTCTGTAAGAGCCATTATCATTAATGCCGCCAACAATATTTAGAACAGATAAAACATTTGCTCCACCGCTCACAGTGTACATACCCGGCGCGAAAACATTACCTGTCACTAAAACATTAATATCTCTCATATTGGTCAAGCTAACAAACCCTTCAGTTCCTATGAATGTTGATTTGACTTTGAGCTTTATCATCTCGGAAGCAGCGTTAAGAGAAAGGCCGCCAACATTAACCATTCCAAGCTCTGGGATCATTAATGACCCATCACGACGGACTATTGAGCTAAAAAGATCGTTCTTTTGCCCAACTAATTGGACTTTTAGTGTATCTCCAGCATCTAAGATATAGTCGGCGGCAAAATTTGGTTCATTTATTGGCATAAATGTGGACTGATATGTATTAAAAAAGTTGCTGCCAAATGGTCTTAATATATTTTCAGAAGTTGCATTCTGATATTGCATCTCGAGTTGCTGTATCTGCAACTTTAGATCCTGAAGCTGTGCATCCATTTTTGTTATAGCTGAATCAGGTGCTTTGAAAACTTTATCAGGCTCGTTTTTATATGTTCTTGAAAGCTCTTTCAAAAAATCTCCTCGAATATTTTCTGGCAAACCCCCTATGAAATCTTGATTGGGTACAACTTGTCCATACATCGAAGTAGATAAAAGCAAATAAAAAAAAGAGAGAATTAAAAGGTTGTTTTTTTGAGTTTTCATAAAGAAATTTTACCACGAAAAAAATATATCTTGTTACGAGTTAATTATATAAAAACGGTATTTAGCAATAAAAATTTCTTAGTTACTAAAAGATGAAATGACTGATCGTGCCCTCACAAAGATTTGATTAAAATCTTGTTTTGACCATAGAAAAAAATAACTAGCTTTTATCCCAGTATATTTCCTATAAATAGTAAAAAGAATTACTCCTCTAATAATATATGAAATTAAAGATGAGAAAGCAGCGCCATACAAACCATAGTTTGGGATTAAAAGAAAATTACATATGATATTTAAGATCAATGTGCCAAAGGAAACCCAGCTTAATATTAAAGGCTTTCCTTCACTTTTTAACCAAGTTGCAACATTTCTTCCTATAGAATCTAGCAAAAGGCCAGGCGCTAAAATTAGAAAAATATAATAAGCTTGTATATATTCACTACCATATAAAATAAAAACCATTAATTTACCAAATATCACCAAAAAAAATAAAATTGTTAAATTAATTAAAAAGTTATACTTTATAACAGTGGCTGTGAACATATCCTTTTCCTCACCCGATGCTGAAAAAGTTAAGTTAGGGAACAAAACTGAGTTAATTGAGTTTGACGCATACCAAAGGATTTGAGAAATTGTCACTCCAATTGAGTAGATTCCAACAGCTACAGCATTTAGAAAATAAAGTAATATAAAAATATCTAGACGGTACTCAATCTCAGTTAATAAAATTCCTGGGTGCACTTTGAGCCCATATATAATTACAGAAGAGAATTTATTCAGCTTGAAAGCTTTTGGTTTTGCTGCTTTATATAAGGCTACAAAATAAATTATGCAGTTTAGTAATAGAGCTGCTATGTAACCAGCTAATGCATAATACGCAGTAGCAGAATAAGTTGTTAAAGCCAGTATTAAAAAAATAATAATATTTAGCCGAGTAACCAAAGATAGTTTATTTACGACTGAAAAAAGCTTAAGCCCCCTAAGCGCTGATGTTGCAAAGTATTCAAACATAAGCAATGGCGTCATCAAATATAATAAAAGCATCAAATTTTCTGAGGAATCTTTAAAAATATTTTCAGCAATAAATGGTGAGATTAAGTACAAACCTAAGAAAATAATGCTTGTAAAAAACGCGATCAAAGTTAATACAAAACCTAAAAGATTAGATTTAGCAATATCTCCAGTACCAACATGATAAATCAAGCTTTCTCCAATGCTTATACAGCCAATATTATTAGCAACGCCAGATGTCTGTGCGGTCGTATAATAAAGCCCTCTTCCTGCTGGGCCCAAGAATCTCGCTGTAATAACACTAGAACTGAGCTTGAGAGCTATTAAAAGAATTTTTGTAAAAAATGTAGCTGCAACATCTTTGCCAAACTTGCTTCGATTTATATTTGAATTTAGGGAATTATTCATTAAAAATTTAACCTAAAAGACTAGCCAAAAAATTTATGCTTAATTTTTTTTGCGATCTTCCATATTAAAATATCTACACCATGAATCATGGTGCGATGCATTGATGACAATCTATCTGGTAAATGGATCTCTCTGGATTCTGAGTTAATTGTTTCGCCATCATTTGTATTTGAGATTTTTTTTAATACTGCCTCTACAACAAATGACGTTGATGTTGATGAATGTCTATGAATATAGAAATCTGGAAAACCACACCTTCTCCATCCAGGATAGTTAGATTCTTGAGAGTCTTCAAATGCAATTAAATCATCAACGTTAAGATTATTATCATCGATTAATTCTAAGATTGATTTTAAATCTCCCCTAACGAATAAGGGATGTCCATGTAAAAAGAAAGGGAAATTTAAATGAGCTACACCACCAATTTTCAACACTCGTGCTATTTCTCTTAATCCAGCAGATATGCTGACACCGTATTCAAACCAATGCTCTATAGACTGGTTAGAGAGAATAATATCAAAGCTTTCATTGTTAAATGGAATTTCATGCACTGAGCCAAGCTTGGTTGCGATGCATTTCCTGCCTCTGCTATCTAAAGAAAAAACATCTATTCCCTCCCAGTTACTTTGAACTTTCATATGATCTTTTAAAAAGGAAGAAGAGCCGCAGCCTATCTCCAGCACACGATCAGTAGGAGTAATAGATTTTAATAAATCGTGATTAGCTGCATTAACAGCATTTGCCAATACAGACTCTTTTGGAGATTTAACTCCTGAGGGATATTTAGCAATATCTTTTTTTGTATAATTCCAATTTTTGATCTTCATAAATATTTAATTCATAGGGCATCAATCTTAACATTTAACTAAAAAACAAGTATTAGCAAATAGAAAAGATTCCTAGTTGAATGCATAACAATCTCATCATGAATTAATCTCCAATACCTGCATAAAAAAATTATTTACTTTCCTAACATCGTATTTATCTCGAATAATCCCTAAACTTTTTACTCCAGCCATTTTAACAAAATCATCATCTTCATGGAGAGAAATCATAGATTCAGCAAGTAACTTTGAATTTCTAGGTGGCACTAAATATCCGTTGACTCCGTCGATTACTGGCTCTCGGCAACCAGGAACATCGCAGGCAATAATTGGCTTGCCCATAGCCATTGCCTCCAGAACACTCTTTGGCGTTCCCTCTCTATATGATGGCAAAACAAATGTGTTGCAATTAGCTATAAAGGGTTTCACATCAGCCTTTTCAGAAATATACTCAATGACTCCATCCTCATGCCAGCAAGAAACCTCTTGTGGCAAGATGGATGGTGATTCGCTTTCTAATGGACCAAGTAATTGAAAAATAACATTCGGGTACTTCTCTTTCACTATTCTCGCTGCATTAACAAACTCGTAGACACCTTTTTCAGGAATAATCCGAGCAATCATTAAAAAAATATATCTTTTATCTAACTTAGCAGCAGGCTTAAATTCATTAATGTTTACCCCAGAGCCATTAATTAAAATAGATTTGTGTTTATCGACTAATTTATTTTTAAGAAAATAATTTCTATCGTCTGAGTTTTGAAAAAAAACTTTAGAATTAAAACCTAATGCAACCTTATAAAGTTTGTGTAATAGAATTAACAAGGCTCTTGCTTTTAGTGAATTGGAAGCAAATACATAACCAAGACCAGTTATTGTTGAACACACTTTTTTGATTTTAGCAATTTTACTGGCAATAGAACCAAAGATTACAATTTTTGAGGTATATAAAAGAACATAATCTGGATTCTCTAATTTCAATATTTTACTTAGGGAAAAAATATACTTTAAAGATGTAATTGGATTTAAGCTCACTCTATTTATAGAAATATTAATATGCCTAAAACCAAATTTTTGAGGGTCATCTAAAATTTCAGACGAATTAACAAAATTGCTTTTTTCTGGAGATATAACAGCCACATCATGACCGAGGTCGTATAAAGTATTCATTAAGTCTTTTCGAAAATTTGTTGCTGTTACCAGATCATTAACAACTAAAAATATTTTTTTCATTTCATCGAATGTTAGATTGTATCTTTGGCAAAATAAAATAAATAAAAGCTGCTAGAAAATAACTAGTAATAAAAATAGCACTTGTCCAAACAATGCCGCTAAAGATTGAAGAAAATGCCGATCTATTAAGCATAAATAAAGTTGGTGTTTGCAATGCAGCCCAAAATACAAATACCGGATATTTAGAGTATATTGCAAAATATAACAGCCTTAACCAGAAAAAGACTAATAGGCTAAAAAATATTGGCCCAAATATTCCAAAATTAGCAAAAGATTCGCCTAATGGGGACATCCCAAAACCCATTTTTCTAATCCTTCCTACTTCTAACCTTAGCTCTTCTCCAAGATTATCAGCAATAGTCATAGGTTTTGTTGTTCCAAAACCATCGTAAACAGTTCGTGGAAAAAGATATGGTATTGCATGAGCGTAAGATGCTCCATAAAGATAAGCCGCACCTTCCTCAGTATGATTGAAGATAACTCTGTTCATTGTAAAATTAACAGCCGGAAACTCGTTAGGAATAAATATTGCTAAAGCACCTTTTTTTTGCTTTCTCTCAATACGTTTAACAATGGGCTCAGTGCTTCCCTCAATTAATGCAAGGCCTATAGGTCCTCGAAAATTACCTAAAAAACCCATTACCATAAACCCTATTATAAATAGGGCTAAATGCCTTTTTTTTGCATAAATTGGCTCTCGAAAATGAAAAAAAATTGCGATAAAGAACATGCCAACTATATATTTTAGTAGCGCTGTTCTTTCGCCATCTACCAAATAGAATAACAATAAGGGGCCTAAAAATAAAAAAGTAAAATAGAGCGCCTCGCCTATTCTTTTTTTTGATAACAGCCTTGATGAAAAAATTAGCATAATCCCCGTATAAAGAAAATGAGTAAATGGTAGATTGCCTCTTTGTTCTGTAAGGGCTGCATTTCTGTCAGTTCTATTTTCTAAGCTAAAGAAAATTTCAGTAATACTGCCCAAGCGAGAATAGTTTAAATAAAAAAATATGTACCCAATAATAGTTGCTATCATTCCAGCAATCATAAAAATTTTTGCAATCTGATTTTTGTGAACTAATTCAGCGCCTTGAAAGGAATATTGCTTAAAAAAAATCATTCTAAGTATGAAGATAGTTAACATTGCTATAAATACCAAGATAGCTGCCATAAAATAAACATCAAGTGAGAATGTATCTAATCGAATCTTATTATATTGTCCAAGAATACCGTATAGAAAAAAAAATGAGATAAATACATAAAAGCAATCTGAAAGATCGATTCTATGATGAGATCTTAAATATCCAAGATAAAGAATCAAAACAAAGATTAAAGAAGATGAGATATTGATTATTGAAATAAGGTCCATTAACTGTTAACTATTTTGTGCTACACAATACATCATATGCATTTTTGTAAGCAGAGCCAATAATAGAAAAGGAGAGCTGTGAATCAATAGTTTCTTTTGCTTTAAATCCCAAAGATTTTATCTTGATAGGATCATTTACAACCTCTTCAAGTTGGGCTGATAGAGATAAATTATCGTTAAACAACATACCATTAATATTATGTTGGACAAGAGCATGATTTGCTGGGATGTCGGCTGCTATAACAGCATTACTTGCAGCCATAGCTTCTAATAATGCGTTAGACATACCTTCAGAATCTGATGGAAGAACAAATATATTTGAATCAGAAAGTATTTTAAGTGATTCAGAGTGACTCATGCTTCCTAAAAAACTACATGAATTCTCTAGGTTTAGTTCAACAACTAATTTCTCAAGATTAGATCTCTCAGGCCCATCACCTACAATGTAAAGCTTGCAATCTATTGGCTTTTTTATATTCTTAAAAGATTTAATTAAGAGCCCTGCTCTCTTTCTCTTAATTAACCTTCCTAAGAAAACAATCTTAATAACATGAAAATCCTTGTCTAGATTTTTCTGTTTTGAGACTCCATTTGGTATTGAAAAAATTTGATCTTTTTTTGCTCCTAAAGTGATTAGCTCTGAAAAGACATCAGGAGTTATTGCAACAAAATATGTATTCTTTTTAAGAATGTTAAAAAAAAATTTTCCAAAAGAAGATTTAGCATATCTAGAAAGTTGTGATTTTTTTCCACTTCGGGTAACTTTTACTAAAACCGGTATATCAAGAAGCTTTGCAAAAAATGCACATAATATTGCAGGTGAATTAAGTGTGTGAACATGAATAACTCTATATTTTGAATGAGATTTTAAGATAAAGAAGAGTAATTGTATAAGAAAACCTAATCTAGGGAATCTAGAAAATAGCCTGATTACATTATATCCATCAATCTCTTCCAATTCAGGAGAATGATTAATCCTCCTAGTAACAACGTCAATCTTGACCCCATATAAATTAAGCTCTTTAGCCAGTCCCATGAGCTGACGTTCTGCACCGCCAACTGCTGGATAATATGAGGGGATAATCATTAGAACTTTATTTTTCATTTTTGAGTAACAGCAATATATTTAAAATCTTACTATTAAATACTAAAGACTATATTTTGGATTTGAAAGAGTAGAGGTAATATCGTAAATTTTATTTTTGTCTGATTCTGAAAATTTAAGCATATTAAATTCAATATGGTCTACTGCATAAATAATAAAGTCATACTTTGAAAAATTATATTCGATATTATTGGGTAAGAGCTTAATTCTATAATTTGAAAGAACCTCTTGATGATCAGCTTGAGGGTCGGCTACATCTATTTCACAGCCATAATCTTCTAACTCATTCACCAAATTAAGCACTTTTGTATTTCTAATATCGGGACAATTTTCTTTAAATGTTATGCCTAAAACTAATATTTTTGAACCTTTAACATTAATGTTGCTTGAAATAATTGATTTTATAATTTGAGAAGCTACAAATTCTGGCATTCCATCATTTATTCTTCTGCCAGCTAGAATTAGCTGGGGGTTAAGACCCAATGAGTTTGCTTTATATGTCATGTAGTACGGATCTACTCCAATGCAGTGCCCTCCAACTAATCCAGGTTTGAATTTCAAGAAATTCCATTTGGTGCCAGCTGCTTGCAAAACATCTTTTGTTGAAATATCCATTTTTTCAAAAATAATCGCAAGCTCATTTGCGAGGGCAATATTGACGTCTCTTTGAATATTTTCTATAACTTTTGCTGCTTCAGCAACTTTGATTGATGTTGCAAGAAAAGTTCCAGCGTTAATAATTTCTGAATACACCTTATTGATAAATTCTGCAGCTGCTGGAGAGGAGCCAGAAGTAACCTTGACTATTGAGCTGATCGTATGCTCTTTATCACCAGGATTAATTCTTTCAGGAGAGTACCCACAAAAAAAATCTTTGTTAAACTTCAGACCAGATCTTGATTCTAAAATAGGCATGCAAATTTCTTCAGTTGCACCTGGGAAAACTGTAGATTCAAATATTACAATATCATCTTTTTTTAAATGGTCTCCAATCATTTCACAAGCGCTGATAATTGGACTTAAATCAGGAACTTTGAACTCATCAATTGGAGTCGGGACAGTAACTATTAAAAAATTTGAAGAATATAAATCTGATTCAGAAGAGCTCAGCTCTAGATTTCCATCATGTGATAAAGCATGCTCAAGCTCTTTAGGAGAAAGCTCATTAGTTTTATCTATTCTATTGTTCAGTTCCTTAATACGTTTTGATGATAAATCAAACCCCAAAACAGGAAATTTCTTTGAAAATTCTACGGCTAACGGTAATCCCACATACCCTAAACCTATAACAGCAATATTCAATTCTTTTAGATCAATCATAATTTTTTTAATTTATTAAGAGCCTTTCTTTTCAAAACTTTAAGGATCTTGGCAACTTCAAAAAATACTAAAGATGGCTCTTCAAGAAAAAATTCTTTCTTGTGAAGTAAGGTCTTGATGTATCTGGATATTTGACCTTTGTTAATTGAAAGCGTCATGTTTAAATCTAGTGAAATAATTTTTTTTGGTTTGAGAGACTTAGCAAAAAAAGCTAATTTTTTTTCTTTTTGGTTATTAGAATCAACTTGTATATTGGAGTCCACCCTAATTAAAGATGACTCACCGTTCGATACTAAAATACAAAGATCGAATTTAGGTAGTTCATCAGCCCTATCAATTACAACAGTCTTGCCTGAATCTTTTGCAAAATAAATATTATCAGCATGGTCTTCAGCCAGAGGAATTTCTTCTGAAGTTACTATGGTAATATTTGGATTCTTGAGAAGGCTTTTGAAAGCTGAAGCTATAGACTTCAACATGTTTAGTGGCAGTGGTGCAATAACTAGAACCTCTAAACTAGAAGCGTTGGATAAATTCATATCATTAAAGCTTTTCGAAAGCTTCCTAGCTGCATAATTTATTTGAAAATTAGAGCCATTAATTTCACTCTCGTAAAAAGATTTTTTGAAATGCTGAAAGATTAAATTGAGATCTGAGTTTGATGGTAATTCATTCATTACATTTTTTTCTTCTTCTAAATAATTACTTAAATCAAAAAACTCTTCGAGCTTAGTGTCATGATGATAGACATATTTATAATTTGTACCGCACAAAGCAGATATTCTTCCTGGCTGCCCAAAGAATCTAGCATCAACTCTTATAAGACGATCAGTATCATAATCAGAATTATCTTGATTCATTAACCTTAATAATGATTTTCCATGCCATCTAGAAGAGATTTCATCATTCACTTTTATTTCAAGAAGGTCTAAGATAGTTGGCATAAGATCTAGAGTACTAATAATTTCACTAACCTTTGAGCCTTTCTTGCAGCCTGGATAACTAATAAATAATGGGATTCTGATATTATCTTCAGTCATGAAAACGTCGTGTGTTAAATTATTTTCTTTTAGATACTCTGGAGTGATTCCCCTGCTGGGATCAGGATAACCATGATCGGAGCATAAAATAAAAATTGTATTATCTTCATTATAGCCAGCATCATTTAAAGCTTGAAAACTATCTTTAACTATATTCGAAGTCTCAGGGTCTTCTCTGCAATTAAAGTCAAGGAACCAAAAACAAGGTTTAGGAGAATGATCTCCATCAATTTTTAATGAATTTCTTAATAATTCATTAATTTGTGAATTATCCCACCAGTTTTTATGTGAAAATCCCTTAGGCCAATATTTAGAAGATATTAAATCAAAAACTCTTAGCTTGTCGCGAATATCTGGGTGCATAAGCAATGCTCTTGATTCCCAACCAGACAGCTTCAGAATAGAACTTAGTGTTGAGAAATAATTATTATCGAATCTAAAATCAGAATAATTTCTTCCTAAATAAAATGATGGCATGCTGGTCATCATTGCGCTAATTGACATAACTGTGCTAGGAGCAGAAGTAATTACATGCTTAAATTCTACCGAGTCTTTAGCAAATTCATCCATAAAATCTAACCTAGTTCTATCGTCACCAGGAGTATGATAATGCCTGACGGAATCGACAATTGCCCAAACTATATTGTATTGTTTTTTCATTAAATCCTTTTTATCAATTAGATATTTTTTTAAATTCGTATAGCCTCAATCTGGTCTCTTTCCATTTGTTTAATGGGCTACCATTTTCAAACATGTCTTGAGATGAGACTAATTCAAAACCATGTTTAAAAAATAAATCTTTATATTCATCATGAGTTCTATAAGTAGCAGAGTACTCTAATTGAAGACTGGTTGAAAATTGATTTCTTATCTCATATTTAGTTTCAATTCCAGTACCATCCCTTAAAAGCATTCTGCCATCAGGATCTAGCATTTTATATGAATTTTTAATCAGTGATTCACACTCAATGTCATCTAAATATATAAGCAAACCTGAAATCCAAATTAGATCATAGGAATGGGATTGAATAAAATTTTGAGCACTAGAATTATAAAAACTAATATTGTTAACTTTTTTGTTAGCTGCAGATTGAATTGCAAGGTTGATCATAGTATCTGAAAATTCAACCAATGAGACCTCCTGAACTAAACTAGAAAACCTTAAAGCCCACTGGCCTGCGCCACCACCCAAATCTAAAATAGAAGATTTAGAATTAACCCTCTCTTCAATCATTGGCATAATTTTAGAAATCTCAGTCTGAATTCTGAGATTTGATAAGATAGGATCTTCCTCTAAACTAGAAATTGCCTCATTGCTCAGATACGTTTTTTTTCCTTGATTATCCCAGAATTTTTTTATTGAGTTTTTATCCATTTTTTTAAGGTTTTCCTAAATTTGAAATTTTAGTAGGTAGGTTTCTCAGATAAATGGCTTGATTTTTAATTTCCATCACTCTTGTGTCAACAAGAAAATCGTAGTTAAAGTCTGTTAGTTCATTAGCATTCTTACCAGGAATTGGTAAAATTCTTGTACCCAGTGGTTTCTTAAGGGCGATTGATAGTGCTGCAGTATCAAGTATTAGAGAAGATATTTCTTCTAAAAAAATATTTCCTGGAACTGGAACCATGTCTATTCCACATCCGCAAACAGTTGAGTACAACAAAAGCGAATCAATAGAAAGTTTTTTATTTTTGACAGCAAGAGCAAGGTAGTCATCCTCTAGGACTGAATACATGACCCCATTAAAACCCACTTTTTGGGCCTGACTTTTTTCAAATGCAGAGTTGATAATGTTAGTCATGAAAGAGGTGAAAAATAAAGTTCCACTTGAACCAAAAGAGTCTAATCCGAGAGATTCCATGAGAAGAGCAACGCTATCCGAGCCATCAGGAAAAGGGGCAAGAGATGAATCAATACCATAAAACTTTAGTCCAGTCCTTTCCTCCAATTCATTACCAAATTCTTGCATAAAAAACAGTTCACTAGAAAGGGCATCAATGAACTTGAGCCGAAGCTTGTTTGTTTGAATATTTTTTTCATCTAATAAGATTCTATGAAAAAGTTCGAGAACCTCTAAAGCCAGCGAAAATCCATCTTGATCCTGGTGATATGAGAAAGGGAAAAATGGAGTATAGGGATTACAGTTTGAAGATACTCCGACACGAAAATTATCAAATCCATTATTTGTATTTATAGATAAATTTTTAATTAGCTGAGCCGATGAATTTACACTATTTACATTGATAGTCTTATCATCAGCAATAATCAAATTGACAAAAGAATTAGGGAATTTTTTAACAAGATTTGCAATTGGATTAACCATAGTTTGTTCGAAATCTTGTTCAACAAAATTAAATGGAATACAAAACCATCTAATGCCTAGTATATTAGATATCTTTGTAAGCCAGGTGGCAGTTGATTGAATGCTTGCATCATTTACGGGGTGTGTAATATTAAGAGGTGACAAAGTGATGCGCGATGTTCGTAGTTGCACTCTTTCTTTTTTTAACAACTGATCTCTTTCTTTGACGAAAAACTTTAATAAAGTTTCTAAATTCTGAGATGTACCCTTTGGAGAGTTTACACCAATTGTAATTGCTCGAATTTTATGGATTTTATTCATCTTCAGATCTTATGCCGGAGCGAAGAATTCTTAGATAATCAAGTGGTGTATTTACCTCATCAACTCTAAAATTTGAAACATCAAATGATTTAAGGCTTTGGCCTGCGTTTGAAATAAGATTTTGACCTACATATAAATCTGAATAATTTATACAATTGTATCTCCATGCCTCTAATATCTCCTGTGATGTAATCTTATATATTCCTATGGCCTCTGGATCAGAGGCTTGTTTGAGTTTACCCTGATAAATGTCAACAACATTATTTCCATCAAGAGAAACATTCAAGGCATTTGATGCCCTGCTCTCTCTTGGAAGAGTAGCAATGATATCTGGATCTGAGTTCTGCATAGCTAAAATTAATTCCGGTTCAATGAAAAAGTCACCATTTATTACAAAACAAGGATCTTGGTTAAGGGCGAGTGATAAGGAGTAACTGCTGTTTGATACCGCCCACTCAGAGTTATATATATAATCTAAATTAGGGTACTCATGCATGACATTGATAGCCCTATAGCCTAATACTACTGTAACATCGAAACCATTAAATGCTTCGATATACTTATCAAGGATTGAGTCTCCTGATTCTGGATCTTTGATTAATAATTTATTGTAGCCGTCTAGTTGGACAGCCTGCCCTGCAGCCAAAATAATGACTCTCATATAGAAGATATTTCTTTTTTTAGTTGAGAGAGTGGAATTTCACATTTTAAATCTCCAGAATCTGGAAATGCGTGTTTAGCAGTCTTATATGGATAAATATTATCCTCAAACACTCTCTGCGTTATTAGGTCTGCATTCACTTCGTAATTATCTCGTAGACTCCATACCTTCACCTCATCGTATGAATATAAAATACATGGCACATATTTTAAATTAAGCAATTTTGCAACTTCCATTCTATGCTGACCATCCATTACCAGAAAGTTTTTCTTTTCAATTTTTAGTGGTACTGTCCATACTCCCTCAGAGAGGATTTTATTTTTTAACCAGTCGACACGCTTTCTGCCAAAGTCTTCTATATGCTTCAGTTGATCAACATTAACATTCACAATGTTTCTAATCACAATTCATGCTCTCTCTGAAAAAAAATTTCGAATTATTATACTCAATTTCTGTATTGAAAGCTTCAGCAGATTTGCCAAGCATAACTTCATATGCTGGTAAATTTTTTAAGTTATTGATCCAAGGCTGCAAATAATATTGTTGAATATTTTTGCTAACTTCTTTCTTCAAAAGATTAAAATACAGCTCTGAATTGCCTTCGTGCACATGCAGGATTCCAATAAGCTTGTTGAAAGAATTAAAGCGGCTTTCAAATTTTGAAACTATCTGCAGATCATTAATCAAACCATCTTTATCTGATCTCAAGATGCCGCCATTTTGATTTTGTTGAAACCTGCCAATGGAATACCAATGTGAATTGGTATCTTGATATGATTTTATTATCTTATCCATAGATGAATCTGTATATATGCAGTCAGACTCAAAGATCATATAGTTCGTATATTTCTTCTCTTTTAAAGCCAAATATACGGAAAAAATATTTACATCTTCTTTGAAATTTTTATTTAAAACAAAATCTAATTTATCAGGAAACAGGATATTTAATCTTTTGTAAAAAGTTTCTGCTTTAAAACCAACCACTATTGTTATTTGCTTCACCCCTCTTTTTAAAAGCTGACTAATTAATCGTGAAATTACATTAGTATCGCCAATTGGAAGTAGTGGTTTGGGAGTAGCTGAGGTCAATTTACCCATTCTTGATCCCTGCCCTGCAGCCAAGATTATTACATTCATTTTTTATAAATTCTCTGGCTCGACTCTATAAAAATCTATGTACCATTCAACAAACTCTTTAATCCCAACTTCAATTGGAGTATTTGGGGAATAATTAACATCACGAATAAGAGCGTCTACATTTGCAGCGGTATTTGGCACATCTCCTTGCTGAAGAGGAAGAAATCTTTTATTTGCTTTTTTGCCTAAATGTCTCTCTAGAGTCTCTACATAATCCATTAATTCAACTGGATTACTATTCCCAATGTTATAAACTTTCCAAGGTGCAAAACTTGTTCCTGGATTAGGCGTTTTACCATTCCAGCCAGAGTCAGATTTAGGCGTGTGATCAAGGCAAGCTATGATTCCAGTTACAATATCGTCAATGTATGTGAAGTCTCTTTTGTGCTTGCCATTGTTGTAGAGATTAATTGATTTTCCCTCAATGATGGCTTTTGTAAAAGTAAACAATGCCATATCTGGACGCCCCCATGGTCCATAAACAGTAAAAAAACGCAGTCCAGTTGTTGGGAGCTGATAAAGGCTTGAATATGTATGAGCCATTAATTCATTTGCCTTTTTACTTGCTGCATATAATGACAACGGGTGATCAACACTATCTGAGACACTAAAGGGCAATGATTCATTTGCTCCGTAAACAGAACTTGAAGATGCATATACCAAATGTTGAATTTCAGAGTATCTACAACCTTCAAGTATATTTAAAAATCCAACGATGTTACTTTTTATATATGTATCAGGATTTTCTATAGAATATCTTACGCCTGCTTGAGCAGCTAAATTAATCACCTTATCAAATTTCTCAACCCTAAAAAGTTCTTGAATACTATCTTTGTTGGAAATATCAATTTCATGAAATACAAATGTTCCATCGGAAGACTGAGCAGTCTTATAAATTTGGTTCAGCCTAGCTTTCTTTAGGCTCACATCATAATAATTATTTAGATTATCAAGCCCAACAACTTCATCTCCACGATTTAATAATTCAACTGATGAATGGAATCCAATAAATCCTGCTGCACCTGTAACTAAAACTTTCATTTTGCAGTATTTTAATTGCTTGAAAAGTCTGTAATTTGAAGTCTAGGAGGCCTCAAAGTTAGAGTCATTTTTTTACCAAGAGCCGAAAGGAGAAATAAAAATATAGATATTAAAGAAACACCTATAATAAAAAGAAATATGGAAACAAAAGCACGACTGGGTTTAGATTTTCTTTGAGGTACTCTCGGTTTATCGATATAGGACAATGCGAATTGATCGGAAATTTCAGACAACATTAAAGTTTCATATGCTTCTATTAGCATTGCTGAAAATATAGAATTAAGCTGGAGAACATCATTATCAGAAAGTTGATTAACTAAATAATCACTGCTGTTTTGAGCTTCAACAGTTTCAATAGATTTAACTAGGTTATTAAGATCTAAGATAATTGTTTCAAGCCAAGTTTTTGCAAATTCAGGTGACTGATGATCCATGGTAAGAGTAATAAATCCATCCAACCTATCATAATCAATAGATAAGACTCCCAAGAAATTCGTATGAGCAGCTTCAAAAGTTGGTTTTTTACCAGCAATCCATTGCTTTTTTTCGACGTCTATCTTTTCTCGATCAAAAATTATTTTATTTGTTGATTTATCATAACTGTCAACAGCATAAAGCCTAGAAAGGTAATAAAAATCATTATAATAATTTGAAAAAAAATCTTTCGATTCAAGTATCTTTAAAGATTTCGAAGTCCTGTCTGATGAGGAACTGCCACTTAATCCAACTAATTCAGCAATATTGGATCCACTTGCACCAAGAGATGAGCCGGAACCTCGATCAGCCTGTTTTGAGGGAACTAGGACAGCCTCTGCCGAATAAATATTAGGCAGCGAGATCGCATAATTTAATGATAGTATTGCTACAATTATTGCGGAGAATAATGCGAATGACCGATTTAGTAAAAAGATTCCTACAATCCCTTTGAAACTGAACCTATTTTCTTCAAATGTATCTATCATATCTATTTATAAATTTTTTTTTGGATTATAACTTAAACCCCTATTCCAAAGTAATTAAATCCTCGTTTTTCTGTGTCAATTCCATGCAAAATATTTCTTCCATCAAAGATATTTTTTTCTCTCATAAGATTAAAATTCTTGTGGTCAATATTTACGAAATTTTCCCATTCAGTGCAAATAATTAACGCAGAAGATTCTGGCAAAACTGCGAATTGATCAGTTTTAAAATTTAAATTACTTAAGTTCTCTAGTTCGATAGCAGTATGAGTCATAGCCATGGGATCATATACATTAATCTCGGCTACATTTGGTGCAAGTTTTTTTATTAATTTTATTGCGACTGATTCTCGGATGTCATCTGAGTTTGGTTTAAATGAAAGGCCCCAGATTGAAATGGTTTTTTTAGATAGATGATTTATATTATTGACTATTTTTTTGAAAAATAGATCTATCTGATTATCATTAATCCTTTTAGTGCTCTCTAAGATAGATGGAGCCATACCTAAATTTGCTTGTGTTTCTATTAAAGCTAAAACATCTTTTGGAAAACACGACCCACCATAGCCTAAGCCAGCGTTAAGAAAGGAATTACCTATTCTTGGATCCATGCTCATACCCTTTTTTACATCCAAAATATTTGCATCAGTGGCCTCGCATATTGCAGCCATTTCATTCATGAAGCTAATTTTTGTTGCCAAAAAACAATTTGATGCATACTTTGTCAATTCAGCTGATTCTAGACTCATATGAAGAATCTTCTCTTGTCCCCACTTAAAACCAGAGTAAATTTCTTGGATAATATTTTTTGCTTTATGACAAGAAGTACCAACTATTATTCTATCAGGGTTTTGGAAATCATAGATTGCTGCTCCTTCTTTTAAGAACTCAGGATTGGAAGCAACTATAAGCTTTGACTCTAAGAGGTTTTTATCCAAATACTCTTGAATTGCACGATTGGTGCCGATAGGCACTGTAGATTTAATAAAAACAAAACCATCACTATTAATATTAGCTACTAAAGATTCTAAGACTGAATAAAGACTCCTCAGGTTTGCTTTTCCATCTTTGTCGCTTGGGGTGCCCACGCAAATGATAAAAATATCATTATTGCAACACTTCTCATACGAAGTTGTAAAATTAAGTCTATCTTTTGCAAGATTTTTTAATAACAAGTCTTTTAAGCCATGCTCATAAAAGGGTATTTGCCCATCTATAAGTTCGTTAATTCGATCTTTATCTATATCAATACATGTAACTCTATGCCCTACTTCTGCTAAGCAGGTGCCTGTTACAAGACCTACATATCCGGTGCCAATAACTGAAATATTCATACTATACTTTGGAGGCTGAAGCCGGAATCGAACCGGCGTAAACGGCTTTGCAGGCCGCTGCATAACCACTCTGCCATCCAGCCTTAACTCCTCTTAAATGATGCTATTGTATATGAAAGTGCTGTTTGTAGAGTAATTATTAACGCTAAAAATAAAAAGATGTCTGCTATCAATATCAGCAATGTCTGTCCCGAAGATAAAGATATTAAATATATTGATAGGGAAATTAATTGAATAGCTGTTTTAACTTTAGCCAAAAAAGTAACTGTTGTAGCTTTAATATTTCCTGACCTAGCATTAAACTCTCTCAAGGCTCCAACCCAATACTCTCTAGCAAGTATTAAACTCCCAATAAATGCTACAAAAACACTACTTAATTCTATAGACAAAGAAATAATTACAAATGTTAAAAGGATTTTGTCAGCTATGGGATCTAATATAGCGCCTAATGTAGAAACCTTATTAAATTTTCTTGCTAAATACCCATCCATAAAATCGCTAAAACTTGCAAGAACAAATACTGCAAGAGCAAGGGTAAAATATTGAAAAAAAATTATCAAAACAAAAATAATTGGGCCAGCAATCATTCTCGAGATAGTAAGAAGTTGGATAAATTTTTTCATTAATTATTTAAAGTTGACTTAATTCTCTTTGCTATCTTCATATTAACACCTGAAACTTGAATTAACTCCTCAAGACTTGAATTTTTAATTGACTTTAATGAACCAAATGCTTGAAGTAATTTTTTTTTCTTCACAGGACCAATTCCCTCAATACAATCTAGTTGAGAATAGCGTATCTTCTTATTTTTTTTCTTACGATTGCTTAATATTGCAAATCGGTGGGACTCATTTCTTATTTTTTGAAGCATTATGAAACCAGGACTATTCACAGGCATCTCAATCACTCCTTTTTTTCCCATAATAGTCTCAGTAGCTCTAATTCTCTTTGAACCTTTCACTATACTCAGCACTAATAATTCACTATCTTCGAATTTGTGAAATACTTTTAGAGCAATATTTAATTGAGACTTTCCACCATCAATCAAAATGATATCGGGTAATGGTGAGCGCTCAATTTGTTTTAATCTCCTCACAAGCACATGCTCTAAAGATTTAATATCATCCCCACAAATTTGTGGAGGTATATTAAATAATTTATATTCTTTTTTGACTGGCCCTTCTTTTGAAAACTTTACAGATGAGCCCACTCCATTTGCCCCAGAATGATGGCTAATATCAAAGCCCTCTATATTTAATTCAAGCTTTTTTAAGCCAAGATAAGAAGCTAAATCAGACAAAGCATGGGCAAATTTTTCAGATAAATGTATTTTATTTTCAATTATTTGGCTTGCATTCAAAGCAGCAAGCTGAGAGAACTGAAGTGCTTTTTTTGGAACTATAGATGAAATAGAGAGCTTTATTTCAAATTTTAAAAATATAGCTTCTTTAATAAGATTTAGGTTACTGGCTTCAAAAGTAACACATATCTTTAAGGGAAGTGCAAAAGAGTTTTGATAATGAAAAAAAATTAGCCTATTTAACAATTCGTCAGATGCATTTGAAAAATCTTCACTAAAATAATATGTTTTTGTTCCTCTAATTTTTCCACCTCTTATGGATAAAATACACGCGCCTGTCTTACCATGAGCAAAACTAATTGAGAAAAAATCTAAACTACGTAGATTTTGATCATATTGCTCATATGCCAGCATATCTAATGCAGTTATTCTTTTTTTAATCTCATTTGCACGTTCAAACTCCTCTATCTCAGCAAATTTCTTCATTTTTAAAATCATCTGGTCTCTAAACTTTAAATTTGAATCTAACAAATACCTTTTAGCTAATTCCACATCATCCAAATAATCATTTGTGTTGATTAATCCTACACATGGTGCCGAGCATCTATGCATTTGATGCTCAATACATGGTCTTGAACGATTCCTAAAAGTGGTATCACTGCAATTTCTTAGTTTAAAAATTTTTTGAAGATCTTTAAGCGTATTCTTTACTGTTTTAACGTTTATGTATGGGCCAATGTAATCAGACGAGATTTGATTTTTAACTCTTTTGAGACTTATGGCTGGAAATCCATTTGATGAAGAAAAATGAATATATGGATATGACTTGTCATCTCTAAGCAAAATATTAAATTTTGGAAGATTTTCCTTTATTAAAGATTGTTCAACTATAAGAGCCTGAGCTTCAGTTTGAGTTGAAAAAGTTTCAATCTTATCTGTAAGTAACTTTATTTGATTTGTTTTCCTGTCCTTGACTGAGTTGTGAAAATAAGAGGATACTCTTTTTCTTAAATCTTTAGCTTTTCCAATATAAATTAATTCATCATTAGCAAAAAATTTATAGATACCTGGAGAATTAGGTATTTGAGATTGCTTTAAGGAAGCTGGAAAAAAATTTTTACTACTGAGAGTTTTTTCTTTTATTTCCATTTTCCTTCCTAAACTTTATCAAGGTTTGATAAATTTTAATATATAAAGTTTTGTATAATTAAACAGAAGGAATAGCTTTATAAACTAATAAGAAAATAACAGAGACTAATTACAAATAGTTTATTGCAATAGGAATATATAAGTTAAGCTTTATTGTCTGACATCATCTAAAATGCTATTAATTTTAGTGCTACTGGTACCTTTCGTATAAGGAAAATATTTTACTTCACATGAAACTTTTGACAGTTCCAATTCAAAGTCTTTCCATTTTTCTGATTCATACCAATCATCTCCAACAAATATAATATCAGCACCCAATTTCTTTACAGCTTTCACTTTATCCATATCCTCCTGTGGAATAGCCAGATCAACATACTTGCATGCCCGAACTACTTCTATACGTTCCTCAAAAGGAATCACAGATTTTTTACCTTTATATAAAACTAATTCATCTATTGTTACGCCTGCGATTAGTTTATCGCAAAGAGAATGTGCATTTCTTAGCATATTTACATGCCCTATGTGAAAAAGATCAAAGACCCCTGTGGTATACCCTACAATCATGCAATTTCCTCTAAATTAAATTTTATCCAACTATTATAAATTTCTTTTCTATCTAACGCTTTTTTTCCAGTAATTATTTTTTTTACATCAATTGGAAATCCCACTTTAGGTTTAAATGCTAACTTACCAGAGGATCTCTTTTCAAGTAGAAGCCTTAGCGGCATCTTCCCTTGATTATTATTAAATAAAGAATCTTGATTTAATGAGCATGCATATCTAAATAAGGCCTCTGATGCAAGAGGTTCTCTTCCTTCTACACCTGCAAACATTAGTGAAAAATCTAAGCGCCTAAATAATACTGGTAGATGATATTTGATAAAAAAGGCCCTTAATCTATTAAAAGGGTTTAGGCGCTCGGTGCCGTCAAAAAGTGATTGAAAATATTCAAATGAGTGCTTTGAATTGCTATAGGCATACCTCTTAAAGACCTCATTAATATCAAATGAATCCGATCTCAATGCCCAGCTGTATATCTTGTCATATCCTCCAAAGAACTCATCAGCAGCCTCACCTGAAAGCATAACTTTTCCACCTCGAGAGGACCAGTTCTTTGCTAAACTTGCTAAAGCTACTTCATTAGGTACCCCTAATGGCTCCCCTTTTGCAGCAATCATATCCTTAGCAAGTCTTAAATATTTCCTAGATTCAATTATCTCAATATTTACTTCAGAAAGTTCCTCTGCTGTTTCTACGTCATAATCTCCTGAATGTCCTGAAGTAAATTTATTCAATTTTGGGGCATATGTATGAATGAGATTGCTATCAATTCCGCCGCTATAAAGTAAACCAATAGAAACATCTGAAACCAACCTGCTATTTACTGAACTTTCCACAATTTCATCCAAAAGATCTATATCAGGATCAAAATTTAAATCTGAACATTCCTCAATAATTGAAATAGGGTTAAAGTATTGTCCATTAATTAAACAAGAACCAGGATCCACGCTTCTCACATCTGAAAATAATGTCTCAGATGTAAGGCAAGCTCTAAATGATTTGTATCTATTAATTTTTTCTTGAGAATAGTTTTTTTGATAAAGCTCAGCTAATAAACTTGCTTCGCTAGAAAATGATAATTTCCCCTCTGAATCAGAGAAATAATACAAAGGCTTAACACCAAACTTATCTCTAACAGCATGTGTTAAGTTACCGAATTTATCAATTCTTATAAAAGCAAAAAAACCCTCTAATTCATTGAAATTACATTTTCCAGAAGATAAATACTTTGATAAAAAATGTGTATCTGAGTCAAATTTTATTTTAAATTTTTGCTGACCAAGCTGCTTATAATTAAAAATTTCTCCATTATAGACAATAAGATTGCCCTCAGAATCAATAAATGGTTGATTATAAGTGTCGCTGAGACCAATAATGCTTAGCCTAACATGATAAAGTCCCCATCCATTAAAAGAGATTAGGCCTGATTGAGCATCAGGGCCTCTAAAATCTAATTTAGATTCAAAATTAAGAGAGGTTTTAAAAACCCGGGGATCATTTGATGCAAACAATCCACACATTTAAACCACAATCTCACTATAAATTGCTCGATGTTTAGATACATAAGCGTTCCATGAAAAGTTATTTTGAAGATATTCATGCAATTCAGTTTGATTATACTGCGGCCTAAAATCAATTAAGGTGTCTAAAGCCATTTTAATACCAGAAATATCTGAGGTATCAGCGATAATACCAAACTCTCCAAGAACTAGATGGCAATCTCCTGCTTTAGTAGTCATGGTATAACAGTTATAAGACATAGCTTCTAAGAGAGACTTTGGCAAGGCCTCGGATATAGAGCTTTGGACATAATATTTTGTATTAGCAAGCTCCAAATTTAATTTTTTCTTAGAAATGATTCCTTTTAAGTGGACTAACTCTGCTAACCCAAAGCTAATAATTAAATTTTCAAGATCTTTCCTTAATTCTCCCTCTCCATAAATATAAAGTGGTATTTTTTTTTCGAAAAATAATGATTTTTTATAGGCTTTTATAAGTGTTTTATAATTTTTTTGCCACCTCAAACCTCCAATAGAAACTATTTGATTCGATGATGGCTTGTCTACTATATTTTCAATTCTTGGAAGCGAAACACCATTTCCGACATACATACATTTTGTTTCAAACAATTCTTTTGCTTCATCAAGTTGGTTTTGACTTACAAAAAGCAATACATCAATTCTTGAAAAAATCTTTCTTAGAATTTGATTCCTTGAAACTCTAGTAAAGTCCGTTCCGTGAAATGTATATATAATTTTCTTTCGAAAAAATAAGGCAGCTAATAATAAAAATATCCCATCGATATTATGAATATGTATCACACTTGATTTTCTTAAAAAGGATAGACCATGATACATAACGAGAACTGATCTTAAAATAATATTCATTTTAATAATTTTATAAAGAAATGAATTTGCTGATAATGAGTAAATAGGTATATTCAAGCTTTCTAATATATTCATATTTTCACTAGCTATCTCTTTACACAAAATGCATGAAGTTAGGTCAGAGTGTTGGCTTAAATTGTAGGCTGCTAAGCCACTACCTGGAGAATTATCAGTCGGGAAATTACTATATCTAAATATCTTCATTATTTGTTTGCCATAATACTAACTTTAGAAAAAACATAGTTAAAAATGATAAAGAATAGAAAGAAAATAGTATTGAAAAGGCATTTTGGAATTGTAAAAAAAATATCAACATAAAAAATATTAAAAAACCCTCAAAACCTAAAAAATTTCTTATTAAAATCTTTAGTACAGATAAATCTCTAACACTTTTTCTTTTTTCTTGAAGGTATAATCTGTCAAATAAATAGGAAATTAAAAAAGTAGTACAAAAAAAATAAATTTGAAATAAATTAATACTTGAAATGTATGAAAGAGCAAAAATCACTCCTAAATTAATTAATATATGATTCACTTTATCGAAGCCATTAGCTGATAGTGAGTATCGCTTTGTTGCTCTGGCGATATCTCCATCTGCCATATCTAAAATAATATGTAATCTCCAAAGCAGGTAACCAAATACTAAAGATTGACTTGAAAAAGCTAAAGCTGCACATAAGCCAGTTAAACAAAATAAAAAAGTGGCTGCATTTGGCGACATACCAAGTTTGTATAAAAAAAAGGCAGCATGATTTGAAAATAATGATGAGAAAAAGTGTTGCTTACTATTCAAAAGACCATCTTCGCGGGCAGAAGATAGTTTAAACTCAGAAAAATTCACTTTGATGCCTTATTTAATTATTATGGTGTTGCCGATTTTTTGAAATTAATACAATTAACAGAAAATATAATTATAAAGGATTTGGAATTATTATGAGCTGCTCTGCAGATAAATCATTAAACATTATTAAATTTTTATCCATCATATTATTCAGCTATAAATCAATTAACTGATTTAGTTGACTATAGATATGATAAGCCTTCTGACTAAGATTTTCATCTGCGGCGCAGTTGACATCTTTTATTGACTCTTTGAAATGAAATCTAAAAGTATGATCGATAGATAATAGCTTAATAATCTTGTCCCAATAGTTATTTGATCCACAAAGATGTTCATAAGAAATGAAGTGAATATTTGGGTAATCACGTAATGCTTCATAACAATTTTTATATACTAAATACCACTGCTCTAACCAATGATTTATATTTAGATCATTTTTGTAAGATAAATCTTGATTATCAAGAGGAATGTAATTTGATCCAAACTCTGTGTGTCCAATCCACTTCATGTAGTCAGAAACAAATTGATCTTTTGTAGCATAATCATTAAATTTTTTATGCTGCTTAAGCAATGAATAAGCCTGCTGGATTGGATCTCTATAAGGGATGAAAATTGTTGAACTTGGATAGATTTGCGAGATGAGCCCAAGTCTTTTGATGTTTTGATTATTCTTACTCAAGTACCTAGTTTTATTATATTTTAAAGTAATGAGTTGAACGAATATTTTAAATTTTTTTATAGATTCATTGCTCTTGCTATCAAAAGTTTTCCAAAAAACCTCTTCAAATGCTTCGGGTGATTCTGTGGAAATTTTTATTCCATCTTTATGAGCTCTTTCAACTAAATCAATATTTTTTTTATTAAAAGATATTTTAGACCAAAGGTTGGGAGCAAGAACAAATGGCATATCTTTGTAAGTCAGTGATGCAAATACATTCGACTCATAAATTGCATTCAACAAAATTGTAGTTCCTGAACGAGCAAGCCCTGCAACAAATACATGTTTATCGCTTGCCCCTTGGGGATAGAAAAATGTACTCTCAATATCAAAAGCTGTTTCACGCATAAAATTCGATGAAAGTGCTATATGGTGAAGTTTTTGTTGCAACCAAGAGTAATTATTCATTTAACAATTAATTTTCTTAGAAAGATATATCCAAATCCAAAAAATATAGATTCAATAATTCCTATGAATGAGAACATGAATACAAAAAAGTTGCTAAAGACATACTGAGTCAAAATAAAAAAACAAACTATACAAAAGAGAATTAGTAAAATTTTTAATGAGAGCTTCATAAGCATCAATGCATATATTGGAATTACTTTTTCTTTCCAGTGATCGCTAATATTTTTGCTCGGGATAACAAAAGTAACTTTTTTGGTAAAATTAATTATTGACTCTAGAACGAAAATAAAATTAAAAAAAATAATGACTTCAATTGATAAAATACATAGAGACAATAAAAGAAAGTGATTCATTAAGAATCATTGCCAGATTTTTTCAATAAGAATTTTTTATCTTTTCTTTTTTTTAGTGAGCGTTTAATTGGATAGTATAAAATACCAAATAATCCCAAGAGAATTGCTCCAAAAAAACCTGCAATAGCTGCTATGAAACCACCACTCATTCCTGGGCCTAAATAAGCATAGGATGGCATAGAGAAAAAAATTAGAAGTAAAAGTGAGAATGATCTATTCATTACAAGCTCCTTTGGATTTTAAAAGTTTATCAATGGCTCGAATATCATTTGGGGAATACAAGATTCTAGACCAACCAACCCTATATAAATTTCCATCACTTGCTCGATTAACATGCGACCATCTTAAGGAGCCATCTGAATTAAAATACAATGTCCTAGCATAATCAGTTTCTTCTATAAACAAATCGCCATTGGGCAAAATCCTACTCCGGCCCTGCGTGATGGTTCTAACGTCATGTTTAATAATGGAATCTTGCAAATAAGTTGAGATTTCATTTGTTTTAAAGTTATATATTAAAACCTCATTGTTTCCATCCACAACATCTTGACTGGGATAGAAATACTTTCGATTATTATTGAATATCGATATTTCGTGCCCATTTAAAATATTGACATCATGCTGATGAAAAATATCTTTATTTAATTTCCAAATAATTTTTTGAGTAGATGGTCTATAGAGAATGATCATGCTTTGATGGCCAAGTGAAATAAATAAATCTCCCTTTTTCCAATAATTTGAATCAAATTTAGCCGGATGAATATCATTTATATGTATGGGATCTACTTCAAATTGATGGCTAGATCCAATCATACTTAAAAGATATTCCATATCATTTTCAATGAAAATTTGAGCTACAGACTTTTCATAGAGAAGAGTGCCACTTGGAGATAATTTGGCAATGGCATCATCCTTGAAACCTCCATCTGCAACAGTATCTCTTCCAACTTGCGCAGCCGGCAAACTCTGAGGATAAATCTGGCTAGAAACCCAAATATTTTCCTCGCTATCTAATTCTATAGAATGATGAAATTGATTGGTTGTATTTTGAAATACTAAATTTGAACAGGCATCAATTTTTTTAATGGGATTAAATACTAATCCGCCATCACTGGTTAGCTGAGGATGCTCTAATAAATGTCTTCCATTATTAAAATCTCTTTCAAGATATTTGAAATCATCAATCTGCTCTACTAAATTATTAATGGCGTCTATATCTGGATTCCAGGTATGCAAAACTTCAAAGTTGGTGAGGTCTATAAGCTCTACAATCCCCTCCCCTAAATCACCATCATATCTAGAGAGCAACAAGTAAGATTCCTGATAGTTAAAAGTACCTGAAAAACTATTTTCAGATGGAAATCTATCAGGAAGTGAAACGCCATCAAATGTCTTTTTTAAATTTATTGGTATCTCTGCTAAAGAAAGCGCCGTTTTTGATAACCAGCCAAATTTGGTGCTCCCAACTAATTCCTGCCTTACAAGCGCCCCAATAAAAATACTAAAGCCGATTGAAAAAACAACACCCAAAAGTATCACCAGATAAAGAATCCATATTTCAATTTTTTTAAACATTTATTTACTTAATTTTTGAAGTATTATTAAATTTTTTTAAAGATTACTAGTGATGTATGCCAAGTAAAAATACTTAAAAAAGGGTTAAGTGCCCACCATAAACCACGCATTAATTTAATTTTACTTCTGCTTGTAAATATCTTTGGCCTGGAAATTTCTCGACTCGCGCCCAAGCTTCCTGTCATGTTATGTTTTTCAACATATTTAAAACCATTCTTTTCGAACACATTCTTAACATGCTTAAAATCTAAAATATATTGATGAAATAAATTTTTTTCAGGTTCTTTTTTTTCATAAACATTCAATATCTTTTTTAAAAAAGATAAATAATTCATTGTGGGAACTATTATAAAAGAGTACCCTTCATCGTTTAATACTTTATTAGCTTGATTAGCAATTTCATCATACCCATTGATAAAATGCTCGATCACCCCAAAAGACCAATAGCCATCAAACTTTTGACTAATGCTACTGAGGTTAGATACGTCGCTGTGAAGAAATTCAGCATTTGGATATAGTCGATTTCGTCTATCAATTAATCCTTCATCATAATCTATTCCGGTTACTTGAAAGCCTGCATTCTCTAATTTAAAGACTTCTTGGCCAAGCCCGCATCCTGCTTCAATGATTGAAGCATTTTTTTTGAGATACTTTTTGGATACTTTAACTACTCGATCATTCTTTTTTTTATTAATTTCTGCCAGGCGTTTTATCTCTTTGTCAGAATATTTACTCCATAGAGAGTTCCAATAATTACTATTATCAATATTATATTCTTGATAAATCTGTCCTTTTTGATTGATATAATTTTTTCTAATTTTTTGAGCAGCTTTCATTTGTAAAATAACGTATTGTTTCTAAGCTATTAATTATTATACTATTATAGCTTTCTTTGAAAAATACCAAGATTAAGATACAAAGTTTCAGTTAATGGAGATATTTCTTAACAATTAAAGTGTGCTTACGAGAACTATCAGGTGGTAGAGTTTTCTTGTTAGTTTAAAAATTTTCTCGAAATTGTCTTGCCTGCTGCAACACCAAATTGATCAAAAGGATTGATCTCTAGCATCAATGCTGTAACAAAAACTCTATGCTCCCAAGTTGCTAATAAAAAACCAAGTCCCTCAAGCGAAAGCTTATTTAAATGGAAAAGATTCACCGGGGAGTTACTATTTGTTTTTTCAAGCAAATTTGCAGATCCCTTAAAGTCTGAGGATAACAAGGAAGCTTGTCCTTTAGCTTGGGCACTTGATAATGGGCTATTGATTGAAGTTGAGTAAATTATATCGGTGCAGAATTCTGCTGTACCTTGATGCAATAATTGAAAATATGAATGCTGAGCAGTAGAGCCAAAACCTCCAAATACGGACTGGCCTGTTTCTTGAAAAATAGATTCGGGATGAGGTTGTTTCCCAAGTGATTCCATCTCCAGTTGCTGAATATAATTAGCCAGTGATCGTAATTTCCAGTTATAAGAAAGCACAACTCTGTTTTTTTTATTTTTAAAATTGCTAAACCACAAATCTGAAAATGCTAATATTCTAATAAATTTTTGATATTGACGATCTTCTTTTGCAGTCCCCATCATCATTTTATCTGCTGAAAAACCTCCCTTTAAAAATAAAGAAAAATTATTTTCCAAAGCAGCGCTCAGAGAAATTGGTGACCAAATAGAGTATCTGCCTCCAACTGTTTCAGGAAATGGAACAATGCAATCTTCTGGAAAGCCCAAAGTTTTAGCTTTTTTTGAATTTGCTGTAATTACCAATGAATTAGTTGAGTTTCTTTCTTTGCCCAACCATTTTAAACATGACAAAGTTTCATCTGTTGAAAGTGATTTAGATGAAAAAATATATAAATTCTTTTGTCCACTTAGAGGCTTTAAAATTGAGTTATATTCATCCCTGTCAGGACCAGATATAAAATAATAATTCAGTTTTGATGCTTGATGCTTTGTGTATTCTTGAAGCAATTTTGGTCCTTCATACGAACCACCTATACCGAAAGTAATAATATTTTTAAACCCATCTTTTTTAATCTTTTTGATAAAAGGTTCTGTAATTTTTTTAAAATTAAACTCTTGCAGTTGTTGATTAATACGATATTGATGATGT
>Ga0209309_10000689_pt1 | contig 37860 bp, 41 predicted proteins | sample COGITO_mtgs_1204_2_FD_184807 | JGI IMG/M metagenome (GOLD analysis project Ga0209309, IMG submission 184807) | Pelagic marine microbial communities from North Sea - COGITO_mtgs_120412 (SPAdes) (version 2) | ecosystem: Environmental > Aquatic > Marine > Epipelagic ... | reverse complement strand
TATTTTTCCTCGGAAACCTTCTCTGAATAGGCGTGGCAAGTAACCGGTATGATCCAGGTGGCCATGAGTTAAAAGAACATAATCTATGGTTGAAACGTTTACAGGAAAAGGCTTCCAGTTTTCTTCTCTTAGTTTTTTCAGACCTTGAAACATTCCGCAATCTATCAAAAAATTGCCATCAGGTGTTTCTATATAAAACTTAGAACCGGTAACCGTACCAGCAGCACCTAAAAATTGAATAGTTACAGTTTTCATAATATTTAACTATTGTTACAGAGAATGGATATTTCAGAAAAAATACGTTGTTTTCTTTTTTCAGAGATGCCCAAATGATCCAGATAAAATTTATCACTCAGTAATTGGCGGCACAAAACCACATCGCGGCTTAACAAAAATTGCTTTTCACGTTTTGACAATAAGGTTGAAACCGTTATTGGATAGAGTCCTAACCGATCGATCCGGTCTTTTAGCCCATTACCAGTTGGGTAATTCCAGCTTAATAGTTGTAAGCCTACACATAAGCCGTATTGCTCTGCATCTTTTGTAAAACGAGTATTTGTAACCACCCATCCTTCTTTAGGTATTGCTTTGTTTTCTTTGTCAGACTCTATGATGTCTTGAAACCGAGAATGGATGTATAATGGTATTTTTACGTCGCAATTTCGGCCTTCTTCACTGTGAAATTTACATTCAGCTAAAATATGGTGATTCTTTTTCTGGGCAATTACATCAACCTCATGACTCACACATTTACCTTCCAACACCTTGCCTACTTTAATTTGATAACCTGAATATTGATAGAGGGCACCAATGAATTTTTCAAAGGGAAAGCCAGTAGGCCCCAGCTCGTAAATGGCTTTTTTCAATTTATACTTTGAAGCGTATTCTAGCTTTTTCTTTTTAAGCATCGCAAAAGCCCTATTGTATATCTCTTTGGTAGAAATGCCTTGGTAAAGCTCGTCCCGTACGGTATTGGTTATTTTATCGATTGTTGCTGTATCTGCACCACTATGCCTAAGCGAAGCTTTCAGTTTTTCAATGGAAAACCGTACACGCTTCCCCGATGATTTTATCAATTCTATGCTATTTGTTTCAGGTTTCATATTTTAAAACTATGAGCGTATGTCGTGCATAGCCAATACAGGTACTTTGGAGTGTACTCCTAAATCTTTTACTAAAGGGTTTGAAAAAATACTACTAAAGAAAGTATGTTTTTTATTGATAAAGGCTATCATCTCACTTTCCCTGCTCTGGACAAAACTATGTAGTCCCTTTTTTACATCAATGTTTTCCAAAGTATGGTGACTGAACTCTATTGTTATTAAAATATCTTCTAATAAAGCCTTGTTTTCTTCTTGCTCTTTACTCAGTTTATCTTCTTTTTTAATATGAAGGATGCGCACAGGGGAATTTGTCAACTTTGCAATTTCTACTAAATGCTTTAATTCCCTTTGTTTAAAATGAGTTTTAAAACTTGTAGGGAATACAATCTCGTTGGGTTCTTTAAAGAAAAAAGTACCTGGAATGGCCAAAATCGGACAAAGCCGTATACCTTCCATCACATTAATAGTATTGCTACCAAAAATGACATCTTTTGAATCTGTTTCGCCACGGGTACCCATTACAATAAATTCAATATCCTTTTTTTCTATCATTCTCTTTATAACTTCGGTCAAGGGGCCAAATTCATTGTAAAAATAAAATCGATGCTCCGGTGAATCATCTCGATAACTAAGTTGAGTTTTTAATTTGCTCATCTTTTTTTCTGAAGTTTCTTTTATTGACTCATAAGCTGCGTCACCGGGTTCTGGAATCAAGAGGTTTTCGGTTGAATAACCTCCTAGGTAAAATGTATTAAGAATATGAAATTCACATTGTTCGCCCTTAAAAAGGTTTATGGCATATGTAGTTGCATTCCATGCATTTTTTGAGAAATCGGTAGGTATTAAGATTTTCTTTTTCATGATTTATAAAGTTTAATTATAAGTGTTAATTGAAGGTTGGTTTTTAAGTAAGACTATTTTTAACCCTTTATAGGAATTACCATATAGGGTATCGAAGTGGTCTTCCCTATTTTCTTTACAACTGCTTCTCTAAATATGCGAGCAATTGCATTGTATCTGTGATATACCATCACCAGTAGGTCGATTCCTTCATCAATAACAAAACTATCAATAGTGTTTGCTATACTGCCTTCTTTAGAAATCCAATGGGTTTTTATTTTACAGTCTGTAAGGCCTTTTTTAATAAGTTTTAAGTGTTGTTGCTGTTGATTGTCCATAGTAGTTTTTTCACCTACATGCACTAAATGAATAGTTGATTGGTAGATTTTAGCCAAAGCGAGCATAGGAGTTATCCCTAAGGTTGGAAATTCTTCGTTATAGTCTGTTGCAAAAGCTATTTCTGAAGGAATTGTATAATCCATCTCTTGAGGAACTACTAACAAGGGTGCATTTTTAATCTTCTTTATAACCTGGATGGTGTTACTACCCATTAACACATCTTCAGCTGCAGTGCGACCTTTGGTTCCCATCACAACCAAATCGATACTATATTTTATAATCAGTTTATTGGTACCTCGAACCAAGGACATGGAAGTGGAAATAAACTCGAAATTGTGTGATTTATTATCACTATCTCGGTTAATACGATGAATGAGCTGTTTGCCATCCTTATCGGCTTCATCGTACAGTTCGTCCATCAGTTTTTCAGATTTACCAATATCCACACGGCTTGTAAGCGCAGAGACACTATCTGCAAATGAATGCAATAGGTAAAATTGTACATCCTCGTCACTAAAAAGTTTTACAGTATAAAACAACGCAGCATATGCATTGTTTGAAAAATCGGTGGGTATTAATATTTTTTTCATTTTAATTAAATTTTATCGTGATAAATTTTGAAGTATTAAAAAGGGTACTTGTATTTTCAATCCTATTTTATCGATGGTGTTGCTGTATAGTATATCTTCTAAAAATGAGTGCCGATGATTTACCATCACCAGCATATCTATATCCTCTTCTTCTATAAAAGTATTGACTGTTTTTACTATGTCTTTGCCTGTTTTAGTATGAAACTGCCGGTAATTATCTTTTAAACAGGAACTTAAAAATGCTTTGTTATCTTGTTGGCGAAACGACAGTTTTTCATAATCTGAAACGTATAAAAGATGAATAGTAGCTTTAAATTTTTCACAAATAGTACTTAACAATTTTATTTCCCTTCGCTTTAACGGCATAAGGTAAGGTGTAGGAAACAGTACTTCTTTAGGATGCCAATCTGTATATTTTGAAGGCACCGCTAAAACCGGACAGCTAACGTATTTTACCAATTGTAATGTATTGCTCCCAAAAGTAAGGTCGCGGTCATCGGTATGTCCCCGGGTTCCCATTACAACGATATCGCTGTTATCGGTTTCTGCTAATTCGTTAACGGCATCTACTAAGTTTGAAAAAACAGCTTTGACCATATAATCATGCCTTGGATTGGGAGAAGCTTCTTTTACATATGTTAAAAGGTTTTCTAGCTCTTTTTCAGCACTTTGCTTTGTTTTTTTCTTGTATTCTTCAAAAAGAGAACGCGACATGTCTAGGTTGTTTTCATACACCTCATCTGCAAAAGCATGGAGAAGTGTAATTTCGCAATGATCATACTTAAAAAGTTCTACGGCGTATCGTACTGCATTACGAGCATTTTCTGAAAAATCGGTCGGGATGATTATTTTTCGCATAGTTGGCACTGTTTATATTAGAACCAAAGTTAGCGTGACTTAACCTAAAATACTATGACATTTATCAGTTAACCATTTGACATTTAGCGTATTCTTAAGAATATATGTTATGCACAATGTTTATCTTTAAAAGAAAAGATGAAGCTTTCTGCCATTTCTTGGTTGGTCATTACAACACTTGTGTTATTGACAGTGACTGTTTTTTCGGTTCTGGAATTTTCCTTTAATTGGGTGTTTTACCTTACCGTATTGGGACAGGTCTTTTTTATTTATACGGTTTATAAAATATTGACAGATACTTATACCACCGATAAAACATTTAACGATTTCTACGAGGATTACCCCATTGAAAAAGATGAATAACCAAAATGTAAATGTTATTTATTTTATTCGTGAAGTACCAAAAAAGGGACTTCAGTTTGATAGCTCATTTTTTTAACGGTAGGTCTAAATAAGATACGTTGAAAAAAGTTGAGATTTTTAGCCACCATGGCTATTATATTAATCTGCTTTTTTTCTACAAATTTTTGAATGGCTTCTTCTAAATCAGAAGTATTGCAAGTATAAAACTTATGCTGTATTTCTTCTAAACTATCCTTTAGGAAATTTTTATTTTTTTCCTGCACTTCGGTTAATGGTACGTTTTTACCCCTAACGTGAACCACATGCAAAAAAGAGTGATGCAATTGCGTTACATTTTTTAATGTTTTTACAATCCGTTCTTTATAAAGTAAGTTGAAGTCTGTAGGAAATGCAATATGTTTTGGTTCCTCAAACTGGGAATTTTCCGGAATAACCAAAACAGGACATTTTACTTTTGTAATTACATCGCCAGCATTGCTACCCAAGGTATATTTTTTAATACCCGACGCTCCTTTAGTACCCATGATAATAAGGTCTATTTCATTTTTTGTAATTTGAGTACGTACACCTTTTATAAATGAAGTATATTCAATGCTGGTCTTGTAACTATGCTCATTAAAGTAATATTGGGTAAGAATTCTATTTTTTAATTCCTGTAATTGAGTAGTAACTGTAATTTTATCTTGAGTAGCAAGTACTATCCCACTTCCTTGAATTTCAGGTCCCATTTCAGTACTAGTAGTGTTATTTACATGCAATAAATGAAATGTTACACGCACTTCTTTCAATAAAGAAATAGCATATTCAATCGCATTCCACGAATTATCTGAAAAATCAGTCGGGATTAATACATTCATCACATTCATTTCACTTTAAAGCAAAAGTACTGTGATGATTTTGTGCAAAGAATGACAACGGTCAGTTTTAAAGAAATGCCTAGTTATTTTAAATAAGCCCAAAGCATCATTCAGTAACAAAAAAGCTAGTCTTCTTGTTTTAGTCCTTCCAAGTCTAAAATACGGATGTTTCGCCCTTCAATTTCAATTAGCCCTTTTTTCTTAAAACCTGAAAGGGTACGAATAAGGCTTTCGGTTGCAATCCCAGCTACACTTGCAAGATCGTAACGAGAAATCTTAATAGCATCTTCCGGTTTTTTGTTGAGTACTTCTGCAAATTGAAGGATGGTTTGTGCCGTTTTTCTTCTAACGGAACTGTAGGCCATTTGTAGTAGCTGTTCCTTTACATCGGAAAGGGTGTCGGTCAATACGTTCATTAATTCTAAGGATACATTTTTGTTTTTTCCTAATATTTCCTTGAGATCGGTAATGGCTACCCCGGCCAGCTCAACATCTTCTACAGCAGTGGCAGATTCAGTATAAGGTACACTTTCCATTAATGAGGTAAATCCTAAAAAATCATCGGCTTTGTACAAAGTTGTAATAAGTTCCTTTGCACTATCGTCCATTTTATGGGTTTTAACTACTCCCTTTAAAATAAGGTAAATCATAGTGGCATATTGCCCTTCTCTAAAGATAACCTCTCCTTTTTCAATAGTGAGTATTTTTCCGTGGTCATCAAAAAAGTTTTTAAGTTCGTTTAGGTTACGAACACCATCCTCGTTGTCTTTCTCTGAAGGTATTTTCCCCTCCATCATTTTTGAAAGCAAGCTTGCTTTGGCCAAACGACTTTCAACAGCGCTCAATAGTTCTTCTTCTTCAAAAGGTTTGGTAAGGTAATCGTCAGCACCCAGGTTCATCCCCTTTCTAATTTCTTTATGCTCTGTTTTAGCCGAAAGAAAAATAAACGGAATATGGTTTGTTGTATCATCTAAAGAAAGAGATTTAAGAACACCATATCCATCTACTTCGGGCATCATGATATCGCAAATGATGATATTGGGGATTTCTGCTTTCGCTTTTTCTATGCCTATTTTTCCATTGGGGGCAGTGATTACGTTGTAATTAGAAAGTTCTAATAACTCTTCAGTATTTTCACGCAGGGCTGCATCGTCTTCAATTAAAAGAATGGTATTCATAACATGATTTTATCTGTGAAAGTAATCCTTTCTTATTTAACTTTTATTGGCAGGGTTACCATAAATGTACTCCCTTCACCTTCTTTGCTATTAAACACTATCTGCCCGCCAAGATTTTCTAAGTGACTTTTAATAATATTAAGTCCAATACCTGTGCCGGCGTTAAGCAAAGCATTTTCGGCACGAAAATAACGGTTGAATATATACTTCTGTTCTTTCTCTGGAATTCCCATCCCCTCATCCTTAACCTGAATGTTAAGCTCCTTTTCACTTGCCTTTGCTTTAACTTCAATGACATCCCCTTCTGAAGAGTATTTAATGGCATTATTTATTAAATTGGTAAGAATCAATTCAAGAATTTTTTCATCAAATTCTAAGGTAATGTCATCAATATCTTGCGGGTATTCAATGCGCTGTCCATCCTTTAGCATCATATTGGCATCGTAAATTACCTCGTTCACAACTTTACTTAAAGGAAAGGTACTGAATTTATAAACAGTTTTTCCAGTTTGCAAACGCTCAATTGATAAGAAATCGTTCAAAATATTATCTAGGTATTTAACCTTTGCTTTAATTGTTTTTAAATGCTTGTCACGTTTATCCTGTTGCTCTTCTTTTGTGTATTTACCAATAAGTGTGGTAGATGTATGTATCCCACTCAGCGGAGTTTTAAACTCATGAGAAACCATGGAAAGGAACTTTGTTTTCAATTCATTGAGTTCCCGTTCTTTCTGTAAAGATTCCTTCAATTTATTTTCGGCTGCTCGTCGTTTCTCTACTTCTTCTTGCATTTGAGCCACCGTATTTTCCAAGGCTTGGGTACGTTCGGTAATTTTATCTTCCAAATTGGCATTAAGTTCCCTTATTTCTGATTCTTGTTGTTTTCGTACGGTGATATCACTCACCAATGCCATAACATAAGCGTTCTCATAAATTTGGAATGGATTGAGCCCTGCTTCAACAGGAAATTTGGTGCCGTCTTTTCGTAATCCATACAAGTCACGACCGTGCCCCATTTGTCGCCTGTCGCTATGTTCGATAAAGTTGTTGAAATGCCCTCTATGGCTTTTATGGTAATCTTTAGGTATTAATAGGTTAAGGTCTCGACCTAAAAGTTCATTATCCTCATATCCAAACATGGTGTTTGCTGCTCCATTACTGGCTACAATTTCCTGTTTTTCATTTACAATGATAATACCTTCTGAAATAGCTTCAGAAAGCAATTTAAAAATATTACCCTTCTTTTCTTCAAAAACTTTCACCTATCAAAAGTAAAGAAATTAAAATAGAAGTGAAACCTGATTTATATCATTTAATAAACACTTTACAACAGGTAATTTTATCAAATAAATATCTACTTATGATGATGTCCAAACAACCTCCGAAACTTGTCTTGTATCAAAAATTAGGCGAACTCTTTTACGCAATAGCAGCAGCCGATAAAGTAATTAGAAAGGCTGAAATCGACACCCTGCGTGCTTTAGTGAAGACCCACTGGAAAAATCTAGATGTTCTGGAAGATGAATTTCACAGTGATGCATCTTATCAAATAGAGATTGTTTTTGATTGGCTGGACGACACACAGGTAGATGCTGACGAATGTTTTAAAGATTTCAAGGACTTCAAAAAAGAACACCCAAATCTTTTTTCAACAACTATTAAAAAACTTATTTGGAAAACAGCAGATGCAATTGCTGCATCCTTTGCAGGCAAAAACAAGTCTGAGCTGATCATGTTAGCAAAATTAAAAATGTTACTACAAGAAAACAATACACACGCTTAAACTATGCGCATTCTATTATTTTATTTATTGATTTTTATAGTATTTGCCTGTAAAAAAGACCCTAAGCAAACAAACTTAGAAAGAGACACTGATATGGTTGAAACAATAAAAGACACCATATTGACTAACCGTGAAGACATTGAGCTGAAAAAACAGCAGTCCATTATACTTAAACAGGAAACGCTAAAGGCTAAACCTGATGAAAAGTTTGAGCTACAGGAACTCATAATCACGAAAAAATTTCAGAAAGAAGCAGATCTGTACACCTTAGACTTTAACTACCCTCTATTAAATGAAAAGATAAAGGCGGGTTATACTAACTTCAATGAATACATCAATGATTATTACGTAGACATTACAGGTGTTGAAGCCAGTATCCTAGAAGATGCAGAACTTATTTGCGACACTATTACCACAAACCGGTTTCGGGAAAAGCGCACTATTGATTATAAAATATATAGCGTCAATGACAAACTGATAAGCGTGCTTTTTTACAAAGAAAATTTTTATGGACGAACCTTGCACCCTTCTTATTCTTTCGATTGTATAAATTTTGATCTGGAACAATCTGTATTTATGACCTATGAAGACTTTTTTGTGGAAGGCAGTGAACAAGACCTTCGGAAAATATTAAATAATATTTTAGTTGAAAAAATAACTGCCGGCGACATGTATTATGACTGTTGGGAAATTACGGCTGATGATTTTTTTGAGTACAAAAATAATTTTTTAGTAAACGATACTTATATAGTTTACTATTTTGATGATTGTGTTATCTGCCCTTCCTATACAGGTAGTTATTCCATAAAAATTCCGTTGGAACGCTTAATGCCAATACTTCGAATAAGCAAACGAAACCCATTGTTTGAATAAGTAAATTTTGGTATCTTAAAGTTCACAAATATTAGGCTATGAAAAGTAATTTTAATTCCATTATTAATTCTGAAACACCTGTACTGATTGATTTTTACGCCGATTGGTGCGGTCCGTGCAAATCGTTGGCACCCATATTAAAACAAGTTAAAGATGAGTTGGGTAATGCTATAAAAATAGTAAAGATAGACGTGGATAAAAATCAGCCTTTGGCCGCACAATACCAAGTGCGCGGTGTGCCCACCATGCTCCTTTTTAAAAACGGTAAACAACTATGGCGGCAAAGCGGTGTATTACAAAAAAATGATCTTGTCAAGATAATTAATCAGCACAATTAATGCAGTTAAATCAATTCATAGACCATACCCTATTAAAAGCCACTGCTACTGTAAGCGACATAAAAGAGCTATGTGATAAAGCAAAAAAATACAGTTTTAAAGCGGTTTGTATTAACAGTTGTTATGTGTCTTTGGCAGCAACCGAATTAATAAATCACCAAACTCTCGTTGCTGCTGTTGTAGGATTTCCTTTGGGGGCCATGGCTACAGCAAGCAAAGTGGCAGAAGCAAAAAAATGCATAGAAGATGGAGCAGATGAAATTGATATGGTTATCAACATCGGGTTTTTTAAAAGTGGCTTAAATAGACGTCTTGAAGAAGATATTTCCGAAGTAAAAAAAGCAATTGGCGATCATACTCTAAAAGTAATTTTGGAAACCTGTTATTTAACCGATGAAGAAATCACTCTGGCCAGTACCATCGCCGTAAAAGCAGGAGCCGACTATGTGAAGACCTCAACTGGTTTTGGAACTGGAAACGCTACCCCAAACTCCGTTAAACTGATGAAAAATGCTGTTGATGAAAAAGCAAAAATAAAAGCATCAGGAGGTATCCGAGACAAAAGAACAGCCGCACACTATATCAATATGGGAGTTCACCGTATCGGTACTTCATCTGGAGTGGCCATTGTAACACAAACTACAAAAAACAATGAGCATTCATATTAACGCAAAACCAGGCGAAGTAGCCGATACTGTATTATTACCCGGTGATCCACTACGAGCTAAATGGATAGCCGAAACATTTCTAAATGATGTTTTTTGTTATAATGATGTTCGTGGAATGTTTGGCTACACAGGTACCTATAATAACAAAACGGTTTCAGTCCAGGGTACGGGAATGGGGATTCCCTCTGCCTTAATTTATTGCAATGAACTAATACGGGATTTTGGCGTTAAAAAAATGATACGCGTTGGTAGTGCAGGTTCCTACCAACCTGATATAAAATTGCATGACATTGTAATTGCAATGGCGGCGTCTTCTACTTCAGGTATTAACAATTCGCGGTTTGTGAATGCCGATTATTCTCCTACAGCAGATTTCGATCTGTTTATGAAAGCAACTACCTATGCAAAAAATAGTAATATTCCTATAAAAGCCGGCAATGTGCTATCGGCCGATGAATTCTATGGTGATGATGTAAACAATTATAAACAATGGGCAGATTATGGTGTGCTTTGTGTTGAAATGGAAGCCGCTGGTCTTTATACCATTGCTGCAAAATACAAGGTACAAGCTTTGGCTATTTTAACTATTTCAGATTCTTTAGTTTCAAAAAAGGAAATTTCTTCAGCAGAACGGGAACATACATTTACTACTATGGTAGAGATAGCTTTGAATATACTTTAATTAATACTAACCGGATAAAAAACCGAGAATAAGGATGTTATCCCTATAACCAGAATGAGTAGTAACACAATATGGTTAAACTGCTTTTGTGAAACTCGGTTTAAAATCTTTTTTCCTATCCAAGTACCAAAAATGCTCACAACTATTAAAATAGGTATGAGGTACAAATCGTGGCTATGTATATAGCCATTAAAATAATAGATTATTGTACGGCTAAAATCAACTCCTAAATCGATTATTGCTGAAGTAGCAATAAACACATCCTTTTTCATTTTAAACGCAGCAAGTGTAATTCCTCTTATCGCTCCGCCTGTTCCTAATATTCCAGCACTAAAACCAGAAAGAGCACCACCGATTACTGCATTTTTAGGGGAAGCGTTCAGTTTTAGTTTTTTGAAAATTAAAAATAACAAGCTCAATAGTATTAAAAAAATAGCAAGAATTAAGGTTAAAATTTCTGCGTTAAAATATTTGCTGAAAAAAGCACCTACTGAAACAAAAATCACCGCAGGTAAACCCAATTGAAAGATTAATTTTTTATCAATCCCTTTTCTGAAAAGAGCAATTTTTGAAACGTTACTAGAAAGATGAAATAAGGCTGTAATACCCAAAACAGATTGAAAATCCAGAAAGAAATTAGCGATAGGCACAAAAAACACAGAAGAACCAAAGCCGCCAACAGTACCCAAAATTTCTGCGAGTATAGATAGCACTATAAATATGGGCAGGTAGCGACTTAACATATTTGTATACGTAAAAAGGAAAAGTTTAAACTTTTCCTTTATTTAAAATTATCAACTCTAAATTTTAAAAGTAATCACAGGTACTTTGCTATGGTTTACCACATCTTCGCCAATACTTCCGGAAAAAAAGTGAGCCAGACCGCGCCGGCCGTGAGTAGGTATTGCAATTACATCTGCCTTAACTCTATTACTGTAAGTAAAAATGCCGCTTTCCACTGTATAAGAATTTTGAAAAACTACATTATTGATAGTATGTGCATCATCCAATTTGCTTTTACTTAAAAAATTGACGACTCGCTCTTCAATTTCATAGGTGCTTTTAAATTGTTCGGCAGGTAAATGCACATACAATAACTTTACTTCGGCGTCAAATGCTTGAAAAAACTTCATAGCCTTATAATAGGCAGGTAGGTTTTCATCTTTAAAGTCACTAGCAAAAACCGCTTTATTTATTTTAAAATCTTCTTGATTATCTTTTATAACCAATACCGGAATTTCAGAAGTACGTACTACTTTTTCAGTGTTGCTACCCACAAAAACTTCATTCCATCCTGTACTACCGTTAGACCCCATAACAATTAAGTTGCAATTAAAGTCTTTTGCAAGCGTACCAAGTTCTGTAAAAACCTTATAATTTTGTACTGTAGTTTGTATTTTAATACCTTCTAAAAAACTTTTATCTAAATACTCATCAAAACGTTTCTCGGCTAGTTTTATATAATACAATGCTTCCATCACTTCACGGGATTCGTCTCTATTTATAACCGCTTCGCTGAGACCTAACATATGCACAACAACTAACTCTCCATTATGTTTTTTTGCTATGGAAGCTGCCACTTTTAAGGCATAATCAGCGTGTTTTGAAAAATCGGTTGGTACTAATATTTTTTTCATAATTCTGTTCTTTACTGTTTTTATTTTGCTGTAAATAATGAATGGCGTTTTTCGAGTTGTCGTTCTAAGTCACGAATAGTTTCTTTTAGAGCCGATTCATAATAGTTACTATTAGAACGTGCAAATATCCTTGGCCCTGGGGCGCTAAGTTCTATTTCACATATACAATCCATTCCTGTCTTATCTTGCCCTTTTTTGAAAAAAACTTCGGCACGAATTAACCACTCGTACTTTCTGGCAAGTTTATTGAGTTTTTTTGCTAGGTACGTATTCAAAGTTTCACTAGACTTCATTTTGACATACTGTACATTAACTTCCATAGCTACACGTTTTAAAGTTCTTCAAATGTAGATTGATACTCTATAAAAAAAAATGACTTTTATCAACCTTACAGGATAAAAAAGTAAAATTAGTTGGAGTGTATCCATGAAATTAGAAGTTTTCTCCCGAACCTAAATTAAAACATTCGAACCCTCGGAGATTTTAATTTTAAAATGTTAAAGTTTGAAAAAAAAATAAATCAATTTTTCTTTCAGAAAAGAACTGCTTTTAAAACATAAATTTTATCATTAAAAAAATAAATCATTAAATTTTACTTGTAATTAACTAAAAACCAATATTTTATAAATTAAGTGCGTAATTCGGTGCGTAATTTAAATATTTTAAATCATAAAATGTTGATTATCAGTATTTAATGTGTTATCAGATAGTTCCTCATTCTCCGCAAAGTCAACTGATTATCAATGACTTACAAAGTTGACACCCAATATAACACCCAATTTCTAAGAAATTGGGTGTTTTTTTTGAGTTAAATAATAATTATTTATTGAACTTTAAAGTGTCCTAAAAAAGGGAAGCCTACACTACGAGCCATATACAAATCAGTTAATTTTACAAAAAAACTTCAGTTTTAAAATAGATTTTTATCTTATTACTTCTTTTATAAACAACAAATTTATTAATTCAAGAACAGTCAAGAAATGAAGAAAGTAATTGAAAAATTGCAAGAATATAGTACTCAAATTGATTTAAAAGAAAGATTTGACTATAATTTTAATGCTTCAGATGAAATTTTCAATTCTAAAGAAACAAACAAACTTTTAGCTCACAAAAATCCTTTTGAACAAAACGTAGAATTAAAATGGATTTTAAGCGAAAAATATAAAGAAAATAAAAAACAAAATTTTATTGATTTTTGGATTATAAACATTTGGGGTGGAATTCGTGGTTTTAAACCAAATGATCGAAATATCAATAAAATAATCCGCTTTAAAAAGCAGATTAAAAAAGGAAGATTGTCATTAGATTGTTTTAACACTATTTCTTCTCTATCAAAAATCTCTTCTTTTATCGAGCCAGAAAAGTTTGTAATATATGATTCAAGAGTAATTTATACCTTGAATTGGTTAATTATGACTTGCGAAAATCAAAACGGATTATATAAAAAATATTTTCCAATGCCGAGTGGGCGCAATAAAATAATCGTGGATTTTGACATTAATACGATTATCAATTTAAAGCATATATCAGATTACGAAAAAAGCAAAGAATTATATGTTTCAAAACAACAAGCCTATTTTAATTTTTGTGATTTCGTTCATAATGCAACAAAAAAAATTTACGGTCCCGAATCAAAACCATACGAACTTGAAATGCTTTTGTTCACATTAACGGACAAAGAAATATTTAAAGATTTGAAAAACACGCTGAAAATAACTACTGGCAACATCGTTTAAAAACGATAGGGAAATTTGTGGCTAAAGCAAATTGATTCTCTATATTTCAAGGTCACTAGATTTTTAAATTTGGCTTGTACTCAACCGAATGGTATGCGAGTGTGTTCCGCCTTACTGTTATTATGTACAACCGTTACCCACAATTAAAACAAACATTACGCATTGAAAGGAATTTGTGCATTATACGATAAAGAAACGGAATTGATGAAAAGTCATGTATTTCCGAAATTCGTAATTAAGCACACTAAAAAAACTGGTTCAGAATACTTAAGAAGAGTAGTCGAACCTGACAAAAGGGAGCAAGATGGGCTTAAACTTCATCTTTTGGGGTTTGATGCAGAACAAAAATTTTCGCTTCGAGAGAAATGGTTTGCAGAAAATATATTCGTGCCATATTTGGGTGGACAACTAAGATTAGACTACGATGAAAATTTGTACTATTTTGCGGTCTCTTTTTTATGGCGAATATTGGTTACCGAATTTAGAACCAATGAAAACTTAAAGAACAGGTGGTACTTTGAGCAACTTAAAGAAGTTGAACTCGAATGGAAAAATTTCTTAGCCAATGGAAAAATGCCTAACAAATATCATAACGTAAACCTTTTCTTTACAGAGAGAATAATATCTCACACGACTGATTTAAAAGGAGTAGATTTTTATTTTACAAGAATTATGGATGGGACTATTGTTAGCAACCCAGAAGAAGAATATCTTTTTATGTATGGTAAATTCAACAGATTTATATTTTGGAGCGTACTTAAAAGTCCTGACTATAACGATGAACTATATGATGTTGAAATTCATCCTAAGAAAGGGACTTTTAACATTCCACAAGGTTTAGATTATGAACCAATTGCAACCTTTATATCTAATCGAATAAGAGAAATTGATAAATTACCTCTACCAAACCAATCACAGCAAGATAAAATCGAAAAGGAAATAATGAAAGACCCGCAGAAGTTTTGGGATTCTGATGTTGGACAATCGCTTTACAATGACAAGTTTAACCTGGAAAAATAACTGTGGGTAATAACACGTATAAAACATAGCCCATGTAGGCTTTCCGAGGGGTTTTATGTATATTTATAAAGTCCACCAATTTTTAAATTTGGCTATTAAGATTGATAATGTAAAAACAAAATATAAAAATTCGACTCTGTATTAATCCGAAAATGTAGTACCTTTTAGCACACTACTTTTCATACACACGAACGTTGCCCACTATATATGAATCCAGATAAAAATTTAAAAAAAATATCAAATCTTGAAAAAATTGCATTCCCGAATTATGTCTCGGAATTGCAAAGGACTATGGCTTTACTCAACTCTCACGTGAGACCGATTAGAGCCTTTTCGGAACTTGAAAATAAGGGTAATTTTTTAGGGGGTAATTTTAACTCAGAATTGGGTATTATTTCGCAGTTACAAAAAAACTACATGCCAATTGGGATAGCTTTTCCAAACAGACTTTATTCGGAGTTAATGGATGGCATGCACGGAATAAAACAAATTTCAGAAACCCTGAAGACATCACTTTCTGATTTATCGGCTCATCAATATGATATTGCTGATTGCATTAAAGAAGATTTTGAAGAAGATAAATTAATTGAGCTTATAGATAGCACAAAAATTATTCTTAATGACATATATTATAATAATGATTTAATTGATATAGTTGATCCAAGGGAGTTTGAGAAAATTATAGCAGAGTTATTACATTTTAGAGGATATGAAGTTCAGTTAACGAAAAGAACTCGTGATGGTGGCTATGATGTTCTAGCTCTAAGGAAAATAGGTGGAATCCCTTTTAAAATTTTAGCTGAATGCAAAAGGCATAAGAAAACCATTGGAATAGATATTATACGAAGCTTTTGCGATGTTATCACAACTGAAAAAGCAAATAAAGGATTAATATTTACTACGTCATACTTTTCGAAACCTGCAATAGATCGAAAAGAGAGTATGGGAACGATATTAGATTTTAAAAATCGAGATGAGATTATTGAATGGATTATTGATTATCATAATAAATAAGTACTGTGGGCAACAACGGATAAAAATAATTGCTTAGTTTTAGGCTTAATCAAAGGGCGTTGCAAGTTTACAGCTTCTGATTTTCCTGTGGAAAACCCTCGCAAGAAAACCCGCAACTCTTTTTACACAAACCGTTGGACATAATTAAAATTAAAAACAGAAATATTAATGAGCGAATTATTTGATTTTTTAAAACCTGGACTAAGAGAAATACGAAAAAGTATTAATGATATCGAAGACAGTTACAACAATGATTGGGATATTACTGCTGAGTTATGTCAAAATTCTGTAGATGCAATAAGAAAAAAAAATCCGCCCAAAGGAATAATTGAATTAGAAATTGATTCCATAAATAGAAGCATTACAATTCAGGATAATGGTATAGGAATCGATCCAGAAAGGTTGCCAATTTTATTGGCACCATTCTCAACCGATAAAGAAAATGATGAAACTAGTATAGGAGAAAAAGGTGTAGGCTTGACTTTTGTTCTTTTTTCGTGTAATGATTTTAAGATTACGAGCGGTACAGCGAATGGCTCAAAGACTGCAATAATAAATGATGCTTTTAACTGGAAAAACAGTACTTCAAATAATAATTTACAACTTACTCTTCAAAATCCCGAAAACTCAATTGATGGAACAAGAGTAGAATTGCAGAAAATTAAAGATTGCCCAATTTTTAAACTTTCTTTTGAGCAATTAAAATATGTGCTTAGGACAAAAACTGCTTTAGGAAATACTAATCATTTGTGGGATGACAACGAGCTTCAAATAGATATATTTTTAAAACACAAAAACTTAGACGGTCAAGAGAACAACTGTACTTTAAATAACAAATATTGGATGGTTTATGAATCATTAGATAAGAATTCAAAAATAAATTTAGATGATTTTATCAAATTCGCAAACGATGCTAACAGAACTGATCAAGACAAAAGAAGAAAATTAAAGGACAAAATAATTTACAAAAAAGGTGAATTCAATCATTCAGGAAGGACTATTAAATACATCACTTGTTTTGTACCCAAAAGAAAAGTTTGGGATGACTTGTCAGTTGAGTTTGGTCTTTGTACCTATGAAAACTTGGAAGATAATGATTGGATGGATGAACTTGGATATGCAAAATTTTCATCTGGAATTTTTACATCGGTAAAAGGAATGCCGACAGGAATATCAATTGAACATCCTACTACAGGATATGCTGGATATTGGTCTAACATTTTTATACTTTTTGAAGATCAACATTTAAAATTTGATATTGGCAGAAAATCAATACACGGAATGATTAGTAGAATCTATAAACACTACTCAAAAGAAATATTCAACGAATATCTTAAATATATTACAAAATATGTTTCTGGAGAAGTAACAAATAATAGCGAATGGGATAAAGAAGAAATATTTGCCGAAATAGATAATTTAATTAATTTAAAGAACTCTAATTCTAAATTCATTAAATCACCTCGTGATCAGGAAGCAAGCGTTTCTGGGTTGTTTTATGAATGTATCGGAAATGGAATCATAAAAGAAATAGATCCATTAGTCTCAGGATATAGAAATAAATATGACTTATATGCAAAATGGGGAAATAAGAAATTAGTAATTGAAATAAAAGCTCGACTCAAAAACATTCTTCGGGATTTTAATGATGAACAAAAACTATTTGATGAAATTGATGTAATTGTTTGTTGGGATGTAGTAGAAGAAGATGAACAATTTATGGCAAATAAAGGCATAAATTTAGAACGAATAACAGTTTCATCTCTATCATCATCAAACTCTAAACAAATTCCTAATTCTACTCACGAGCTAATTTTATCAGGTTTTACAAAGCCAATTTATGTTATAGATATGAAGTTAATTTTAGAAAAAGAATAACTGTGCCCAACGATGGCTTAAAGTAATTGCTATTTTTTGCCTATTTCTGAAAATCCTCAAGGATTTTCAGTTTGATGTGTAATTGCTAAGTTAAATGCTACCGCACGCAATTACTCATAGCCGAGACCGTGGTGCAACATTTAAAAAAAGCCAATGATAACCAATTTACCATCTGATATTGATTATAAAAATGTAGCATTTGAATGTTTAATTCAAGCATACAAAAACATTTGTAAAGTTGACAATGAAGAACTTGTAGAAGATATTGATAGAGGTGATTTATGGGAATATAATGAGATAGTTTTAAAAACATCTGTTATACTTACCCATCAAGGAATTGAAGCTTTATTAAAGTCTAAAATTTCTAAGAAAACACCTTTACTTTTAATTGAACAAAATAAGAGAAATTGGAAAACATTACCAGAAAGTGATGACTGTAATTTTTCAGACTTATACACTATATCAGGAGATGAATTAATTCGTACTTTTTTTGCTACTGTAGACCCAGCCGACTACTCTACGTATTTAGTAAGTCACTTTGAAGAAATTAGAACCTTACGAAATAAATTAGTTCACGGTATTGGAAAGGAAACGCTTTATCCCGAACCTATTTTAGTTTTGATAATTAATAGTTTTACAATGCTTTGTGGAAAAGACAGTTTTTGGACTGCTTTACAAGAAAAATTTTATAATCATCCAGCACAATTGACAGGAGAACCTGTATTCGTATTTGACGAAGCTCAACAGCATATTCATTTAGATTATCTGGAAGCTCTTATTGGTACAGGAGAATTAAATAATCATTTTACACAGGATTTAAAAGCAAGAAGATACTTTTGTCCAGATTGTAATGGTGCAGTTGGGATTTCTGTGGCTGATGATGGAGAAGTAATTCCATATCCAAATTTTAGATTTACATTTCTAAAACCAAATGAACCTGACTCAACAAATGTACATTGTTTGGTCTGTAATAATGATTTTGAAGTCGAACGAACTGATTGTAATAAAAAAAAATGCAAAGGAAATGTGATTTTTATTAATCGTGAAAATGAAGATATTGATGAAGAAACTGGAGAGGTTTATGATGAAGCTTCAAAAATATGTCTGACTTGTGATGAAATTCAATAACGAGCAAAAAAAGTTCCACAACAACTTATATATTTTTACAGCTAATCAGCTACTTAATCGATAGTTGCAAGTCCGCCTATTTTTTAATTTGGCTCATTGAGAAAAAAGATAATAAGAAAATTTAAAAATTCGGTTCGTGGTTAACTGGAAAGTTATCGCTAATTTGCACGCTACGTGCCATAAATAAGACCTTTACCAACAAGCGAACCAAACATCTCACAAAAGAATAAAATGAGTGATAAAAATAAAAATATTCTTATAAAACCAATAGATGAGTTTCGATCTGAATTAGATGACAGAATTAATCTAGGAAAAGGTTTCTTGAGTCGAAAGCCGAGTAATTTAGAAGAACTAGAAGAATTAAATTTGGACTTTTCCGATTGGGAAGATATTAATATGGAAATTATTAAATACGCTTTCAGAGACTCAAATAACGAGCATTTTATAAAATATAAAGGGTTAAATTCTATGATGGGTCTCGTTGATGCTCTAAATCAGAATATTAATACTCATCATCCAAGCTACAAACTGGAATTGACCAAAAAGAAGGTTAAAAATAGCATCCGATTTTTAAAAAAAATACAGCAAAAACTATCAATTTTACCTTCTACAAACGAAATAGAACAATACAAGACTATACGCGGGAATTACACAAATAAAGGCTTTATTGTTCACGGTCACAATAATTCACTAAAGCTAGAAGTTGCTAGATTTATTGAAAAACAACTTAAAAAAGATGCAATAATTCTTCACGAACAAGCAAATAAAGGGAAAACCGTAATTGAGAAATTTGAAAATTACTCGACAGTTGATTTCGCAATAGCTTTGTGGACTAATGATGATTTAGGAAAAGCTAAAGCGAATAAAAATCTACAACCAAGAGCACGACAGAATGTGATTTTTGAAACAGGATTTTTTATTGGGAAAATTGGTAGAGAAAAAGTAATTATTTTACACGAAAACGAAATTGAAATCCCTTCTGATTACTCTGGAGTTGTCTATATACCATTAGAAGGGAACTGGAAAGAACAGTTGCGAATTGAAATTGAAGAAATATATACAGAATAAGCCAACTGACAACGACTTATAACATAACTAAATTAAAAATTCGCCTTATGTTCAACCAAATGGTTCGTGCATGTTTTTCGCCCTACTATTCTTATACAAAATCGTTGGCAGTAAGCTAAGAGCGGACCATTAAAATCCAAATAGAGATTTATATGAAAGAATTTGATGAATATTATATTCCTGAAATAGAATGGGAGTATTCTGATTTTCCTCTTAAAATAATCAATCTTGAATTTGAAAAAAATAATTGGGGCTTTGATAAATCATCAACTATAACAATTTGGAGAAATGAAAAACAAGAACTGAAAGGAGAAATTATTGGTTCTATTTCTGGCTTTATGGAAAATGAAAACGAATCTTTTGTTGGAGAAGGAAATATTATAAAAGGACAAATAATTAAGGGTTATGATAATAAAGGAAATATATTTAAAATTAATGAATCGTTCTTAACTATTTTTCAAACAAACTCATATCAAAAAAACAACAATGGTTATTTAACAAAAGGGACTGTAATTTTCGATTCTTTAGATATTGAATTTTTAGAAAAAAAATCTATAGAAAGCAATGACATACGTTATGATTGGTTCATATGTAATAAAATAACTCCACATTTTCAAAGAACAACTACCAGACAATTAAAACCAATACAAAAAAAAATTCGTAGAAATATTGACGACTATGACAATTCAATAGAAAGCTTGATTAGAAGTTCTTCATCGAAAGATTATTGTCAAATAAAGACACTAGATTTTAAATTCATAATATCAAAAGTTCCTAGTAAATTTTTAAACGGAAATACAGAAGGTCTCTGTTTCGAATTTCGAGAAAACATTAATGAAATAGATTCTAATTTAATAACTGGAGTAAAGTCTTTTGTTTCATTTCTACTAGGCACAGAAATTCATCATATTGGTTATAGTATCACTAATGATGAAAAATTAAAGGCGAGTCATATTAAATCACTCAATAGAAATATTAGCGAAATTGTAATGCCTCCAATTAAATTTAATTTAAAGTATGAATGGGGAGACTTTTCTTTTTTAGTAAATCAATATTTACCTAAATACCTAGATTTAAGAGAATCATTATCTTTAGATATTTCTTTATCCAAATATTGGATTGCTAAAAATCTACCGATTGGAACCAACCTACCAGTTCTAGCAAGTGCTTTAGAAACTATTGCTGGAAAATACTTAAAAATAAATAACTTAAATCAGTCTGAATATCTCTCACAGGAAGATTTTTTAGAATTAATAAAAAAGGAGAAATTAATTCTTGAAGAAAAGTTAAAGTCGGTTGAAGGTGTTCAAATAATGCTAAATAAAATTTTAGGAGCGTTTAGAAAAGGGGCTAATGAAAAAATGAATATTTTTTTTCAAAGTATTGGTCTCAATGTCGGAACCTCAGAAAAAAAGGCAATTAATCTTAGGAATAAAATGGCTCATAGTTCTAAAGATTATAATGTTAACAAGAATGTGTTTAATGATTTAGTTTTTTCAAGAATATATGAAACACTTTTTAATAGAATTTTATTGAAATTACTTGGTTTTGAAGGCTATTACATTGATTATAGCATCAAAGGTTGCCGTTTAAAACATATAGACGAAGTATCAGGTAAAAACTAAAAAAGTCTACTACCAACACCGTTTTAAATCAATTGCCTGTTCTAGTCTATTTATGAAAACCCTCGCGGATTTTCTTTTCAATTTTTAAATAAGTAATTTTAAATTAAATACAAGTAATAATATGGAGTATGACTTTTCTAAACTTAATGATAGAGAGTTTGAAGCGTTAGGAGCTTCGATTGTTGGAAAAATCTTAAATAAACGAGTTGAAACTTTTAAATCAGGTAGAGATGGAGGGGTTGATGGCAGGTTTTGGATAGGCAAAAAGAAAGAAGGAATAATTCAGTGTAAGCATTATATTGAGACACCATATTCTAAATTAATCACTAAGTTAAAATCAGAGGAGTCTTTAAAGGTAAACAAGCTTAAACCAGCTAAATATATTTTTATAACTTCTAAAAAATTGTCACGTTCTAATAAAAAAGAAATAAAAGAAATATTTAGCCCATATATAATTCGCGAAGACGATATTTTTGGAAAAGAAGATTTAAATGTCTTCTTATCGAAAAAAGAAAATCAAGAAATTGTTGAGTTGAACATTAAATTATGGATTACCAGCATACCTGTATTAGATTTAATTTTTAATAATGCTATCAAAGGAAGAAGTGAAAGTACAATTAGAGAAATTGAAGAAAATGCTTACAAGTATGCTATAACAGAAAATCATAAAAAAGGGTTCCAAATTTTAGAAAAGAGTAATGTTATTATACTGACTGGCGAACCAGGAATTGGGAAAACCACTATTGCCGACAATTTAAGTCTTTATTACACAGCAAAAGGATATGAGTTCTGTGATATTGAGGAAAGTATTAGTGAAGCAGAAAATATATTTAGGGAAAAAGAAAAAAAGAAGATTTTATTTTATTGTGATGATTTTTTAGGAAGCAATCTATATGATGCTATAAATAATAAAAAAGATTCACATATTGTCAAATTTATTAACCGAGTATCTAAGGACAATTCTAAAAAATTCATTCTTACATCCAGAACAAACATATTAAATAAGGCTTATAGTTTAAGCCATAAGTTCCAAAATGGAAAAATTCGAGATAATGAATTTTTACTTAAAGTTGAAAATTTAACGAGTATTGACAAGGCTCAAATTTTATATAATCATATTTTTCATTCCAACTTAGATAAAGTTTATATTGACGAGATATATGAAAACAAAAGATATAAAGAGATAATAAACCATCGTAATTTTAATCCTAGAATAATCGAATTTGTTACAGATAGTATAAGAGTAAGTAATATTTCTTCAGATGGTTATTGGAATTACATTAAAAAAAACTTAGAAGAACCTGAGGATATATGGGCAGACTACTTTCAAAACCAAACAGATGATTCAGTCCGAGCGTTGATCTATCTCACTGTTTATAATAAAGGTAGAATACCGGAAGAAGTACTTAGAAGTGCTTATAATACATTTCTAAAAATTCATCCTGTGAATCTGGGAGATCAATCTGATAAAAGTTTTGAATCTGTAAGAAAATTAGCTACTAAGTCATTGCTCAACAGGAACCTATTAGATAATAAGAGATATGAATATGTTCTTTTCAACCCATCAATTGCAGATTTCATACTTAGTTCTTATTCTAATGAGAGTGAGTTGATTTCAAATGTTCTAATATCATTGGAAACAGAAACCTCTCTATTTTATATAAAAACACTTTCAACTTATAAAAAAATCAATAGTAAATGTTTGGCAAAAATTCAAGAAAATTTATTCAATTATTTTTTTGAAGGCAAATTGCTAGAAAAAAATTGGGATTTCTTGATTCTAATTACACATTTTAATATGTTTAATAGCAAACTAAATGTTAGAATTAAACAATTTATTGAAGCTTTAATAACAGCAGACGAACCTGGGGGAAAAAACTTATCTGAACTTTTACAAATACTGACAGAATTTGAACTTAAAACGGAGTTTGAAGATTTTTTATTTTTATATGGATTTACAGAAAACTTCTTGGATGACGAAGTCTTGAGAGACCTTATGAATTTTGTTGATGAATTCGATGTTAATGACACCCTTATTTTATCTAGAATAGAAGAATATATTGAATATTACTTGGACGAAATGGTTGGAAATAACGATTTGGATATTGATTTCAGAAATCATTTAAACCATTATTATTATCCAGATGGCACTCCTGATATTGAAATTGACACGAATTCAATCGAATCAGAAATATATGAAAAAATTGATGCAATTTTAGGAGATTTCAATGAGTCAGTTTTAGGAAGAATAAATGTTAATACATCTAATATAGTGTCTAATTTGGATTTAGAAGATATGGCTATTTCTTATTTAGAGAGCTTTGATTATAATGATCATGAAAACAGAGGTCATTATAGTCCTAACTTATCATTTCAAGATGATATTGATGCAATTTTCGAGCGCTAACTTCAAGTTAATGAATAATTAAAAATAGTCAAAAATTCTCACAACAAAGAACTGAGGTGAAAACAAACTTTTGCTTTATTAATTCTCTCTTTTGTTCTTTCTAATTAATATTTAAAGTCCATTTATTTTTCAAAAGTATAAGTAACCTTCTTCATCACCATAGCTTTAAATCCAAAGTAAAGTTTCTCATAAAGTTTAGCATATTCAAACTCGGAAAGTTCACTATTATCTTCTAGTATCTGCAAATATTCTTTTTCGAAATCAATATTTATAGTATCACTTAATACAAAAACAAAGCTTGCTTTAGACTCATTGTAGCTTTCTTTTAAATATAAGTATATCTCTTTTAATTTATCGGGAGTATTTAGGTGAAACTGATCTTCTAGATGTTTCAAATTATATATTGAGTTTAATACAAATTCGGCTGCCCAAAAACCAATACCTTTATTCGAATTCCATTTTGGGTAAGTACTATCCATAAAATGAATAATTTCCCTGTATATCTCAGAACAAGAATATTCTTGCATAAGTATATAATAGTCCTGATGCTGATCAGTAAGAGTTTGGCTATTTTGGAGGTCCGAAAGTGATATCATGTTTCATAAAATTTAGAATTATATTAAAATATGTCCTTTAGTTTATCTTGTCGAATAACTATGCGATCCTTAATTTCTACTTCATGTATTTTAAAAAAATCTGATACTATATTTTCAAGTACTTGAGTATTCGTTACATTAAATAGTTCCGATAGTAAGGCAATACGTTTATGCGTAGTTTCTTGAGTGCGTAAATTTTTGAATTTTTTATTGCTTCTTTCTTTAGATGCTTCTGTAATAATTTTTTTTAAACTCATAATTTTTTAATAAAAAAAACGTGGAACTGTAATTATTGGTCTTAGAGGTCTCGCCAGAAACCTTCCCTCCAAATAAGAACAGCCCACGCAAAACGTGGGCGTCTTAACTTTGATATTGGAGGTTTTTTTAAACTGGCGAGTTTCTAAAACCAAATCAAAAGCTAAACGCTTTTTATGTTAATATTTCTTTTACATTTTTTAAATCTTATACAAGATATAATTATTTAAATATAACTTTATTATTTTCTCTTACAAATATTAATACAAAGTGCTATTGATTATAGTTTAACTGTGCTAAATTTCCTTGTCATTCCTAACCCAAGATAGCAAAATGGACATTGTTATTGATGTCTTGTGCCAGATAAAATACTAATATACTCTTATTGACACCACCTTTTTGAAGAGTTATTAAAATATTTTAGGTATTCATTCGACGTGATTTAATTTGATTTTTCTTTGGCTCTTCTTTTATCTGCTCTTTTAATTTTTTCCTTATAAGTATTTTTTGAATTCCGGATAAAGAGAGTTTTCTGTCAATTTCTGAACCTTTCTTTTTTACTCCATTTGGATCAATAAACGATATCCCCCTCCCTATTTTTGTTTGAATATTTTCACTGTTTAAATATTTAACTACTTCATCCAAACTATTAGAAATTCTTATGGCGGAAAGAATTGCTTTTTTTAGATTAATAGACCGATTATTGTGAGAAATAAATTTTTGCTGTTGCTTTAATTTTTCAAGTTTTCGTTGAACTTGTCGAAGTTTATATTTTTTTTCCATTTGTCTTGAGAAGTCTAAGCTTCTAAAATGTGTAAAGTTATCTGGGACAGCTAAATTATTATCACATATTCTAGAAGCTACAATATGAATATGCTCTTTTTCTGTATTTTCTTGATGAATATAAACAGCAAACATATTTTTCTCAAACCCCATTTTTAATGCATAAGAATTTGAGACATCAATCCAGTCTTGATTAGATAATTTTCCTTTATCCTCTGGAGCAATCCTTATTTTTATATGAAATGATTGTTTAACGCATCTATCATTTAGCTTTTCCTTTGCTTTCATCTGCTTGTAAATATCATCGGCATTACCAAAGCATTTACTTGTTGCTAGGAGCTCCCCTCCTCTCTCACAGTAACATAATGCATTCTTAGTATGTGAAATAGTTTGGACTTTAGTTATCATTGTTATTTTCTAGTTCATCTAGCTTCTTTTGTAAATTTTCCTTTTTAATTTGATTACTATATTTTAATCTGAGATCCTCAATATTTTTTAGTAAACTTGGATTGGTATTTTCAATCTGCCTCATTTTATTTGCAACTTCCTCTGCTTTTACTTGGTTATTGTTATAAGTATTTAAATAAACATATTGATAAAACAATTTATAATGATCCCTCTCCAATTTTATCTTGCTATTCTCTGTTATATAACCAGGGACATATTTGAAACCAAATGAGCCTATAAAAAGAACAACTATGACGATAAGCAAAATTTTAGACGTGAATGGAGTATCCTTGCCGAAGATAATTAATTGTTTATTCTCCTCTTTGTTAACTATTGGAGCAGTATTTTTAATTTCATTCTCTAAATGTTTTGACAATTTCTGAGCCTGGACTTTAATATTATTTTGATTATCTATTGAATCCGATATTGCTTTAAAAATCGCCTGATTAGAATCAGAAAGAGGAAGTAGCGCCTTTTCATCTAATTGAGTTACTTTTAATTCAGATATTAACTTAGAGTTCTCTTCCAATTTGTCTGAAACGTTCTGCATTAGATGCAATAACATTGCGTTTTTTTCCGTCTTCATAATCCTAACTTTGAGTTAATAATTACAACATGTTTTTTTAAATCATCTATATCTTTTAAAACTTCCGTTTGGTCGGCAATCATAAATTTGGCGCCAGAGTTTAATTTTTTCGCGATTTGATTTAGATTGTTACCTATTTTTAAAAGTTGAAGCGTATAACTTTTTGTATCCAACTGCCTGGGCTTAACCTCTACAACTGATCTTCCTAGTTTTTCTAAAAGACAATTTCTTATATAAAATGAAGCCTTGACTTGTAATAAATCACATTCATTTTGTAATAAAATTTTATTCTTAGTTTCCATATAAAAAACCACCCTTTCTTTATTTTTATTTATCATTTTTTTTAAATTTTTATTCGACTTTCATCTATGAGCGACTTTCTCGCGAATAGCAAGGTTTGGGTAAAAGTGTACGAAGTAGGCACGTTACCCACACCTTGCTAAAACTTACGATTGAAATAGTATTTACAGTCAGGTATAAATTCTTTCTTTAATTTTCTAGCTCAACAAATAATCGGCTAAATCCCATTGCTCTTCGCGCTGTGTTTCTGTTGCTATAGTTTCAAGCAGGGTATTAACTCTAATGTCAATATTCAATTCTTTGCCAATAATTGAACCTTTTTTTTTCCACGAGCTGAAAGCACTTACTTTAGTATTTTTAGAACTAAGATCTGGAAAGAGAAAAATATTACGACTTCGAAATTCTAAAAGTTTATCTTTATTTAATCCTTGTAATCCACCTGTGGCAAGCCACAACATTTTTCCATTGAGTGCTATGTCACAAATCAATGCTGTTTTTTCAGATTCTACTATTCCAACATCACAATTTTGAGGAAAATTGGCCAAAAGATGAGCTCCGAAAAGACATTGTTCCATTTTGAATCCATCCGGTACTTTATGCCAGTTAAATTTCTTTTTATCTCTTTTTCCAGTTATCGAATCATAACACATTATTTTTCCAGACCTAATATTTTCGTTAGAATCGATTTGCCAGAATACTGTAGATCTCCTCCATTTATTTGATGTACCAACTTGATATCTTTTAAAGGTTCGGTCGACCTTATCTACGTCAAATTTTTTCACCAAAAATTGATAAAGTGAAGATAATTTTACCTCATTATCGTTTGAAAAATCTACAAGTTCTCTATTAAAATAATAAGTTTTTAATGGCAGCACTTTTTTCCTATTTAATCTAGAAGAAGTACTTTTCGGTATTTTCTTATTTTTATAAAACATCCTAGGTGTATAATGATATCCACATTTCTCCTCTCTATTACATCGACCTACAGTGACATCAATATGTTCTTGAAAGTCTTGGTCAAAATATCTAGTAAATACTTTTTTGTTGCATCGAGGACATATATAACGCGATTTCATCCCTGAATACTTTTCTAACTGAAACCTATAGTTGCTCATTTTTTTTATTTTAGATGTCCGATTACTCCGATTTATAAAACTTGCACCTTACATTTTAAAGTACTATAAATCAGTTGTTTAATTTAAATTTGTCAAATATCTTATTTAAAATCGGATCGGACTTATCTTGTCTCAGAGGACAGAATCGGAACTTTCATCCGACTAATTCACAACATATGCAAATCCGATCCGATTTTGTTTATCACACAACATTAACATTCTGATTATCATATGCTTATTTGATTTACAGAATCGGATTGTACTCTCCGATATTAACCTATTTCAACCAGTTACGAATTGTTTTCTCACTGACACCAAAGTGTTTACCAATATCAACATTAGTTTTTCCTGAATTTTTCATTACTCGCGCTTCGCTATGCCTATTATCACTTTCTTCCACTCGCAAGTGATCTTTCTCATACCCGTAACCTTGGAAATGAAACCTCAGGAAGCTATCATTTTTCTGTATTGAACAGTTTATGACGTTATCTGCTCCATATACAATTGGATGATTTCTGTTTTTCAATTGTTTAACGTACCTGGTTTTTGAGCTCTGTACCGATTCGCCAATACAAAAACAAACATCTACAAAATTTGAAAGTGCTTTAGAACCTGCTAAATCTTCAAGTTGAATTGGCCGGTATACATCACGTTTTGGCGTATGTGCAATTAAAAGAATGGATAAACTATTTTTTCTTGATAAATCAAGAATTAATTTCATTAACGCCAAAGCCTCTTGACTTTTTTCATTAGCAGCAGAAAGGAAGGTGATATTATCTATTATTATAACTTCAGGATTATAATTCTCCACCTGAGTTTTAATTGACTTAAGTATTAATTCTTCGAATGATTCTTTTCGCGACTCTAAACTTTTAGTTCTATCTATTTCAATACGAATTAACTTTTCATCAAATTCATAATAGTTTTGGTTATTTGTCGAATATCGCAATTGAAATGATTTTGTAGACATTTCAAAATCGAAGTATAGAACTTTTTGTTTCTCAATGGTTGAATCAAGTAAGCTAGATCCTTTAGAAATTGCATCTGCTAATTGAATCGCAAAAATTGATTTCCCCTTTCCTGTATTTGAGAATAGTATAGCTACTTCTCCTTGATGCCAGATACTGCCAAATAAAGGTTTCGGATCTTTTATTTGCGATCCAATATGCATCCATTCTTTGGCTAACTTATCCATTAGAATATTTGTTTTCTTTGCTCCTATTTGAATGTTATTTTTGGATTTTTTTAAAATTTCTTCATTAATTTCCATATCTGTTTTATCTTACGGCCAACAGATTTCGTATCTTTGTTACTCATTAAGATAGTTGGCCCTCGGGTTAAAATTTAAAAATGCATTGTGCTGGAACACAATGCATTTTTATTTAGATTTTTTAATAAGTTCTAATGCAAGTTCAGAATCAACAATTATTTTCCGACCATTTTGAATAATGGCTTCGTCAATAATTCCTGATTTTTTAATTCTGTTTGCTGAAGATTTGCTACAACCTAATATAGTTGCAATTCCTCTTATTCCATAAACATATTTTTTACTCTTATCTAGTTCTGAGATTTCTGGTAGCGAATTATCTAAGTTGATTTTTTTTTGAAGAAATAGAAACTCTTCTCCTGTCATTTGGAATAATGGCTTCTCTTTTAATGCTTCTAAGTTCATAATGTTTTGTATTAAAAATTAAACTAAACCGTGTACAGTGGTTTTCGCGTTCGAACATTACAAACATAAGAGGTAAAGATTGCGCAAAATTTGCGGGTGTAAATTATTTTTAAAAACCCAATACTCTGATTATATGCGTATTGTACACCTATAAGCTTGCGGAGAATTGCGGGAATATACGCAATCAGGCTATATGAGGTTAAATGAATTTATTTAAGGCTAAAATCTTAATACTTTAATTGAAAATTGGATCAATTCTTTCCTTAAAGTTTTTCAAACTATCAGACGCTTTTCTATTATTAGCTTTGACTTTATTTTTTTCGTATAACTCTGGCTTGACATCTAATCTATTCAAGATATTCTCTTTCCAGTTACTCACAAATTTCTTACTAATTTTTTCATTTAAAAGATGAATTAAATAATACATCTTTTGATTATTACCTTTTGGAATTTCATAATTTGATATCAGGTCAATTAAATTAAATAAATAAAATAATTGATCGATGTTAGTTTCCAAAAACAAATCATTCTCTGCTGCTTCGTGAATATTTTTGATTGTACCTATATCAACATATAACTTTTCCAAATTATATTTTGATTTTATAGGGTTCTCCTCTATGAAATTTAAAATATCTTCAAGTTTAATTAATATTTCATTTGACTTGATAGTTTTGTATTGAGTTACTACAATTAGTTTTTGGTAATAATAATCGTAAATTTCATGGTATTTAACCTTTGAATCTAAATAATCCTCTGCTAATTCCATTTTTTGATTTTGTAACTCTTCCGCAGCTAAGTATTCTTCACGCCACGATAAACCCTCAATACTACTCTCTAAAACATTTATCTCTTTAGATTGATCTTGAAGTTTTCTTTCATAAACCTTCATATTTCTAAAACTTGGTTTTATGCTATTTGAAACTAAATTTTCTATTTTCGAAGTAGATAATAAATTTGGGTTTCTCCTTAAAAACTCAATAGAGATTTTAAGAAGCCTTTTAATTGTTATCAAAAGATTGCGGTGATTTTCACTACTACTTTTTGATAAAGATTTCAATATTACCTTTTTAGTATTTAATGTACTCAACTTTGAAAACCAAAGAAAAATTTCTAATTCATTAAGTGAAGATATTTCAATATTAGAATAACTTTCAAATTTTTCAATTTGATCCTTTAATTCTAAAAGTTTATTGGTCAAACCCGTTATATTCTTCATAAACAATCAAATTTAGACATTGCATTTTTCTTTGTTTTATCAGCTACATCAATATATGGCTTCATCGCCTTGTAATCAGTATGACCAGTCCATTTCATAACAACTTGTACAGGTATTCCTATAGACAATGCAGAACAGATAAAAGTCCTACGGCCAACATGGGTTCCTAATAACTCATATTTAGGTAATACTACATCAATTCTTTCATTACCTATATAATGTGTTTGGCTAACTGGTGTATTAATTTCCGCTAATTCTCCTAATTCTTTTATATAGTCATTCATTTTTTGATTTGAAATAACTGGGAGAGCCCTATCAAAATCATAAGGTATATCAGCATATTTTTTAAGGATTGCTCTGCTATGCTTATTCAGCTCAATAATTAAATTATCGGAAGTTTTTACAGTGGTAATTTGAATGTGGTCAGCTTTTATATCGCTCCTCTTTAAATTGTAAACATCTGAATATCTCAATCCTGTATACGCCGTAAACACCAGTATATCACGAACTCTATCCAAATATGCCTTAGAACTTGGAAGATCAAAATTGACTATTTTTTTCTTTTCTTCTTCGGTAAGAAATATAACGGTTTTCTTAGAATCCTTTATTTTTGGTCTAAAAGCTTGGTATGCATCATTACTGTGATGTTTCTTTTCAAAACTCCACCGTAAAAACCATTTAATAAAGCCAAGCTGTTTTTTTATGGTGCTATTTCGCATTTTCTTTTTCTTCCGGAGGTAAACTAGATAGTCTGCCAGTCCACTTTCATTAAAATCTTCAAATTTTGAATTTGGGTTAAAACTAGTAATATGGTTTTTGACAGCAGAAAATTTGGTTCGTGTTGCAGTGCTCCAATTATTTAGCCGACTATTCTCCTTTACAAATAAATCAAAAACTTCAAAAAATGATGTGTTAGAAATATTTTCAACATCATTTTTTTTCCCCCTTTCTTTTAATTTTTTAGCTGTTTGTCTTATTTCAGCTTTTGAGGGTATCTTATCTTGACTTTCATTCTCTTGAAATAAATCTTGTATAACAACTTTTAATTCTAGAATACGAGAATCTATGGAAGAAGAGCTTTGACCTAGCTTATTAAATGTACCATTTTTAACTTGTTCTTTATCTTCATTCCAATTTGAGGCATCAACTCGATAACCAGTCTGAATATCCAGACGTGTACCATTATAATTTATACGAAGACGAATTGGAACATTCTCAACAATTAGATAGCCATCCTTTTTTCTTTTTTCGAGAGAAAAAATTAAATTTCGCTTTATTTGAATCATAGGGTAAGATTAAAACACACCCAAATTTACACCCAAATTTATTGAATTCAAAAGATATTTTATGAAGCTTTAAAAAACTCTATCTTTTAAAAACCCTATACATAGTGGTTTTAATAAGTTAATGATAGTATGTGACCACATAGGTGATAGAGCCTCATTCTCCGCAAAAAGCCCCCGTTATCGCATTGATAACGGGGCTTTATTTTTTTGGATGACAAGATAGTTTTCAATTCTATTCAAATTAATGCCATAGATCTCCTCTCATATCTTTTTAATTTCTTCTTGAATCAAAGTGTCTGCTACTCTAATTTCAGCAATATAATAAGTAGAGGACTCACATTCTACTAGCTTATGGTACACCTGAACTTTTATAAAACATCAATACATAGGTTAAAATTAATTTTGAAAGGAAAGTTATTCCTAAAAAATACCTTCATAAATTTGCAGACCACCTCTAAGACAGTCATATATTGCCTAAAATTTAAGAACCGATGATACCACGAGATTTAAGTAAGGACATAAAAACAAGGCTTCAAAGCATCAATGGACAGATAAACGGACTCATAAAAATGCTAGACCAGGATACAGACCCCGATAAGATATTGATCCAGTTTAAAGCAGCGCAGAAAGGATTAGATAAAGCAAATTTCCTTTTATTGGATGAAACCTATCGAAAGGCGCTGGCCATAAAAATATCCGAGACCGTAGAAGCCTGTCCCGGGGATTGTGGTAATGAAGACCGCATTGAATTTATACGGAAACAGTTCCCAAATTTGGAACTCGATACGCTCACTTCCCAAATAAAAGAAATCGATGCCCTTAAAAAAAGAATCGATAGTAATGATTTAGATAAAGATGGATTATCATAATTTTTTTAGAAAAAATTAATCTTCTATTTCCTACGAATAAAGGGCTTACTAAAAAATAAGCCCTTTTTTTATTTTCTTATTTGGAGACCACCCTACCCGTGACCCTACCTTTGGATTGTTGATTTTGATCAAATAGCAACAGAAAAAAATTATAAATAGTAAAAAAAGAAACAAATGAAACGTCAAATAGAAGTTTTTACCGCTAATTGCCCAGTTTGTGACCCAATAGTCAAAATGATTGAGGAACTGGCCTATAGTGAATGTGAAATAACAACATATAATTTGGTAAAACAATGTGATGATAAAACCTGCCTTACCAAAATGAATGAATATGGAGTACAAAAAATACCAGCAGTAGCCGTTAATGGAAAATTGCTGGATTGCTGTAACGATGCAACCATTACCAAAGAAAAGTTGATGGATGCCGGTATTGGCCAGCAATAGATAATCAAAAGGGTACGGCCTTTTATTTAATAATAATCCTGTTGCCGTACCAGCAGGATATCATTTAAAATCTATGAATTATGAAACCATTAAGTTCAGAATTGCAACAATGTATTGATGATTGTAATGCCTGTATTACAGCAGCAAGAATTTGTTTAGATCAGCATTTAGGTGAACCCGATATGAAAAAATGCCATCAGTTTTGTTTGGATTGTATAGCATTGTGTACTGCATGTGTGCAACTACTGGCAAGCCAATCTAACTACTCCAAACGCGTATGTGGCATTTGTGCAGACCTATGTAACGCCTGTGCAGATGAATGTGCCAAATTTGATAGCGAGGTATGCCAGCAATGTGCCGAAAAATGTAAGGCTTGTGCAGATAATTGTAAAAAAATGGCAACAGACATTCTTTAATATCATGTATCATGGAAAAACTAAAGAAAACTGCCTTGATGGGCACCAGTCTTTTTACAGCTGGACTTCCTTTTTTGTGCTGTTGGACGCCCGCTGTCTTAATTGGCGTGGCAGGTTTTATGGGGTTTTCATCGAGTTTAGAATGGTTGCATCCAGTTAGACCTTATTTATATAGCATTTCCTTTATAGCCTTGGGTTTTGCCCATTACAGGACCTATCGGAAGTCCCTAGTGAGCGATTCAGAAATAAATAAGGATACAAGTGAATGTGGGTGTAGGCAAACCGATAAAAATTCGACTTATAATAAATGGTTTTTATGGACAACCACTTTTTTGGTAGTTATAATGATCATCATAAACTATTTAATCGATTCGTAATGGTCAAATTTAAAACAATACTACTCCCAACCTTATTGTTGGTTTTATTGAGCCTGGAAATGGCAGCGCAAGGTCCTCCAATTTTTACCGATACCCCGATAATGTTGGGTGTACAGGGTCGCGGAGTGCGTACTTTTGGCAATATCATTTCTAAAGAAAACGCCAATGCTTATGCACAAATTTTAGTCGTTCCCTATAATATTACCAGCAAATGGCAGGTGGATGCTGTCGTTCCCTACATATCGATTTCCCCTGAAGGAGCCTCCTCAAATTCGGGTTTTGGGGATTTAAAGGTATTTACCAAATACCAACTCTATAAAAAGGACGGAAAAGGAAAAACCTTAAGGGGACTTATCAAACTAACAGAAACCTTTCCTACCGGAAATTCAACCAAGATGCCCGCTTTGGGTTCTGGTGCTTATCAAACAACCTTAAGCTTGGTAAACGGTTATGTAACGACTAAATACGGAATCTATGGAGAAGTGGGATATAATAGCGCAGGTAATAATCTACCGGACAACCTTATTTATAATATTGCCGTAGGTTATCCCTTGCTGCCCCAAAAGTATCCCCCAAATCAACTGAACCTCTTTTTAGAGCTTAACGGGAACTATGTATTTGATAATATAGGAAATAATTTATTTTTATCGCCGGGCATTCAATATATAGCAGGAAGAAAACTGCTTTTTGAATCCGGCATTCAAATACCCTTGGCAGATACAGCTCCTATTAACCAACAAACAAATTACATTTTAAGAATAGGAACCAGAATATTAATTTTTTAAAAATAGAAAAATGAAAAAGTTATTGATACTATTGTTTATAGGCCTTGGTTCTATGACAATAAATGCACAAGCCGATACAACCCCATTGAAAGGTAAAGTTACCATAGAAGTAGATGGTCTGGCCTGTCCATTTTGTGCGTATGGCCTTGAAAAAAACCTTAAGCAGATAGACGGAGTAGAAAGCATTGATATAAATATCGATGAAGGATCTGTACTTCTCGGAATCACAAAAGGGAAACAAACTTCAAAAAACGTGGTCCTCGAAAAGATAAAAGAAGCAGGGTTTACTCCAGGAGACATTAAAAAAGAAAACGATGGATAGATTTTTAATGGTAATGTTTTTTTCCTTGTCGCTTATTGCTTGCAAAGAAGAAAGTAAAAAATGGGCTTTTGAAAAGAAAATAGAACTTCCCGAAAAAGTACGTCCACTTGCATTAGTGAAAATAGGCGAGGATTTCTGGTTTTCAGACCCTGAACAGTTCAGATTACTAAAAATAGACCGGAGCGGAAAAATATTGGATTCGATAGTGGGCATTAAACGTCCAATGAACATCGATTTCAACAAAGGAAAACTGTATGTTCCTGAATTTTTAACGGACTCTATTTGGGTTTTTGAAGACGGAAAAAAATCCTCGTTGTCCCTTAACGCTAAACCTCAAGCACCTGCCGGACTTAATGTAAAAGGCGATACCATTGCAGTCGCTGACTTTTATAACCACAGGATTATATTACAAATAAAAGGACAGGTCAGCTATATAGGAAAACAAGGACACAATAAAGGAGAACTCTATTATCCCACAGATGTAAAAATTCAACAAAATAATATATATGTTGCAGATGCCTACAATAACCGCGTACAGGTGTTTGATTTAAATGGAAAATTATTGAATATCGTAGGGCAAGAGGACGGCTTTAATGTAGCTTCGGCTATCGCATTCAATAAAAATGGCTTCGCCGTGACCGACCAAGAAAATAGTAGAGTGCTAATTTACGACTTGAATGGGATGTTACAACAAATTCTTACCGCCAATATCAATTACCCCACAGATCTATTATTCGATGGAAATATGCTGTATATCACAAATTTTAAAGAGAATGCAATTGTTGAGCATCGCATGGTGTCTCAATAAAATATTATTTCCTATTTAAATGAAATCTCAACTATATTTTGAACTGTTGCGGACTAACTTGAACACAAAGCTTTTAAAATAAACGTTTATAAAACTTTAAATTTAAAGGTTTTGCCAGAAGGTTCTTGGTATAATTTTTGGACAATCCGCAGGCATGGAACAACCGATTGAAAATAAAACGCAAAAACAAGGCTTCGTTGCTATACGTGGCGCTCGCCAACATAATCTTAAAGATGTCAGTCTAGAAATTCCGCGTGATGCTTTGGTTGTATTTACTGGGATCTCTGGCTCGGGTAAATCATCACTTGCTTTTGGCACCTTGTATGCCGAAGCACAACGAAGATACCTCGAATCTGTATCGCCTTACGCAAGGCGACTTTTTCATCAAATGCCAATTCCAGAAGTGGACGAAATCGAAGGGTTACCTCCTGCGGTTGCCTTACAACAGCAACGCGGTTCGGGCACTACCCGATCCTCGGTCGGCTCTGTGACCACCTTGTCCAACTTATTACGCATGTTGTATTCCCGAGCTGGCGATTATCCACCGAATCAACCGCTTTTATATGCCGATTCATTTTCAACCAACACCCCAGAAGGAATCTGCCCTGAATGTCACGGACTTGGTCGCGTGTACCAAGTAACAGAAAAAAGCATGGTTCCCGATGATACCCTTACCATTCGGGAAGGAGCCGTAGATTCCTGGCCCAAGGCATGGCAGGGAAAAAACCTTCGTGATATTTTAGTCACATTAGAATATGATGTTGATGTTCCTTGGAAAGATCTTCCAAAAAAAGACCGCGACTGGATTCTGTTTACAGACGAAAAGCCAAAGGTACCGGTATACCGAAACTTAGATCGGGAGGAAGTGCAACTTGCTATTAAAGATAAGCGGGAACCAAGTTATATGGGCACCTACACGGGTGCTAAAAAACTGGTATTGCACACCTTTGCAAATACGCAAAGTGCATTGATGAAAAAACGCGTGTCTAATTATATGATCAGCAGTGAATGTCCTACCTGTCATGGGAAACGTTTACGTCCAGAATCACTTTCCGTGACTTTTGCGGGTTATGATATTGCCGACATTTCAAGACTACCGCTTAAAAAACTACTTGCTATTTTCTCTCCTTATGGCGATGGCTCGGCGCCAGGTTTGGCCAAATTGGCAAAAAATCACGAGGAGAAAGCCATAGTGGCGCAACGGATTGCCGAGGATCTTGTTGCGAGAGTAAACGTTTTACTGGAATTAGGGCTGGGCTATTTATCCTTAGAACGAAGCACACCTACCCTATCCCCTGGTGAACATCAACGTTTAAGGCTGGCCACTCAGGTACGCAGTAATTTATTTGGGGTGGTGTATGTCTTGGATGAGCCTTCCGCAGGATTGCATCCCGCGGATACCGAAGCGTTACTAAAAACCTTGGATCGATTGAAAGCTAGCGGGAATTCGCTTTTTGTCGTCGAGCACGAATTAGATGTAATTCGCCATGCCGATTGGATAGTAGATGTTGGTCCCGATGCTGGAGAAGGTGGCGGAGAAATTTTATACAGCGGTCCACCGGAAGGTTTAAAAGATATTTCAATATCTAAAACCAGAG